>Ga0172362_10000005_pt1 | contig 140040 bp, 127 predicted proteins | sample LakKivs1_kivu2a2_FD_114534 | JGI IMG/M metagenome (GOLD analysis project Ga0172362, IMG submission 114534) | Sediment microbial communities from Lake Kivu, Rwanda - Sediment s1_kivu2a2 | ecosystem: Environmental > Aquatic > Freshwater > Lake > Sediment | place: Rwanda: Western Province, Lake... | reverse complement strand
GAGCTCCGCCAGATGGGGGCGCGGGACGAAGCGCGGATCAAGGGGGGAATCGGCCGCTGCGGCCTCGCCGTGTGTTGCCATCGCTTCCTGCACGATCCGAACCCGGTTCCGATGGAAATGGCGTACGATCAGGAGCTGTTCGTCTCACCTGAACGGATCACGGGCTGCTGCGCACGCCTGATGTGCTGTCTCGCCTACGAGTCCGAGTTCTACAGGCGCGCCTCCCGTGTGTTCCCGGAGAACGGCTCGGTCCACAGACTGGGAAACAGGAACGCAACCGTGCTTTCCTGCGATATCTTCGATGACACGGTCACTATCTCCTGGGAGGAAGGGCCCGAAGAGACCCTGGATGTGGCCGAGTTCCAGAGGCGGAGGCAGAGGCAGAAGTAGCGCCGGTCCGGGGATCAGGAGCCTCGCGGCGATGCGGACAGGCCGGGGAACGCCCCGGAGGATCCCGGGGAGGAACAGGCCCCGGAACGGAGAGACTGATGTCCAAGTACCTCGTCACCAGCGCCCTCCCCTACGCCAACGGCCCGCTCCATCTCGGACACCTCGCCGGGGCGTACCTCCCGGCCGACATCTTCGTGCGCTATCTGAGGATGAAGGGCGAGGATGTCCTCTACGTGTGCGGGACCGACGAGCACGGGGTACCCATCACGATAGCGGCGGAGAAGGCGGGGAGGACCCCCGGTGAGCTGGTCGACGAGTACCACGAGGTCATCCGGAGGGACTTCGAGGCCTTCGGCATCTCGTTCGACAACTTCTCGAGGACTTCCTGGCCCGGGCACTTCCCGTTCGCCCAGAAGGTCTTCCTGGACCTCCTCGCCAGGGGATTCGTGGCCGAGAGGCCGCTTCAGCAGCTATTCTGTCCGAGCTGCGGCAGATTCCTGCCGGACAGGTATGTCAGCGGAACCTGCCCGCGCTGCGGCAAGGAAGGCGCGAGGGGTGACCAGTGCGAGTCGTGCGGCAGCTGGCTCGAGGCGCTCGAGCTCGCTTCGCCCCGCTGCAGCATCTGCGGGGCCCGCCCGGAGCCCAGGGAGACGCGCCACTGGTTCCTCAGGCTCGACCTCTTCCAGGACTGGCTCAGGACCTGGCTCGACTCGCGGGAGGGCTGGCGCGACAACGTCCTCAACTACTGCAGAGGATGGCTCGACGAAGGGCTTCAGGAGAGGGCCATCACGCGCGACATCGACTGGGGGGTGCCCGTTCCGCTTGACGGAGCGGGGGGCAAGGTCCTCTACGTCTGGTTCGAGGCCCTGCTCGGATACGTGAGCAGCACCCGCCAGTACTTCGAGCGCAGGGGCGAGCCCGACGGATGGGAGCGCTACTGGAAGGACCCCGACTGCAGGCTGGTCCACTTCATCGGGAAGGACAACATAGTCTTCCACGCGATCATCGAGCCGGCGATCCTCCATGCGCTGGGAGACTTCGTCCTTCCGTGGAACATTCCTGCCAACGAGTTCCTCAACATCGGCGGGCTCAAGCAGTCGACAAGCCGGGGAACCGCCATCTGGATGAAGGACTATCTCCGTGTGTTCCAGCCCGATCCGATGAGATACGCGCTGACGATCAACGCACCGGAGGGCCGTGACACGGACTTCACCTGGGCCGACTTCAGGGTGCGCAACAACGAGCTGGCCGATGTGCTCGGCAACTTCGTCAACCGAACACTGAACTTCGCCCACAGGGAGTTCGGGGGGAAGGTCCCCGGTGCGGCCGCGCGGGGAGAGGCGGAGGAAGGGCTTCGAGCGAGGGCGGTCGAGACGGCGGAAGAGATCGACGCGCTCCTCTCGGGATTCAGGATCAAGGCGGCCTGCGCGTCTGCGATGGCGCTTGCCCGGGAAGGCAACAGGTACTTCGATTCGGCCGAGCCCTGGAAGACCGCGAAGACGGACCGTGCAAGGTGCGCCACGGCCATCGACACCTGCCTCCAGATGATAGACTGGCTGAGGATAGCATTCTCGCCCTTCCTTCCGTTCACCGCAGGGAGGATCGCCGCGATGGTCCCTTCGGGCGCCGACAGCCTTAGCGACATCGGCCGGTGGACACTGGAGCCGGGCACCGGGCTGGGCAGCCCCCGCATTCTCTTCGACAAGCTCGACGAGGGCTTCGAGAGTGCTTTGGAGCAGGCGCCCGCAGCTCCCTCGGCGCCCGCCCGGACGGAGGAGGCCCCCGCACGGCCTACGAGGATCTCGATCCAGGAGTTCGGCAGGTTGGACCTCCGTGTGGGCAGGATCGTCTCGGCCGAGCCTGTCGAAGGAGCGGACAAGCTCCTGAAGCTCATGGTCGAAGTGGGCGAGGACCGGCCCAGGCAGGTGGTCGCCGGGATAAGAAGGGCCTACTCCCCGGAGGAACTTGCAGGCAGGAGCGTCGTGCTCGTCTGCAACCTCGAGCCTGCGCGTCTGCGGGGAGTGGACAGCGATGGTATGATACTCGCCTCGGATGGATCCACGGGCATCTTCCTCGTCTCGCCAGACGAGAGGGCATGTCCGGGTGACAGGATAAGGTAGGCCGGGAGGACCCGGCCGGGAGGTTCCGACTGTGTTCTACTACCCGATCTTCAATGACCCCGGGTTCCTGCTGGTGATCGCTGCCCTGATCCTGGGCCTCTTCGCAAGCGCAGGGGTCCAGAGGGTCTTCACCAGGTACAGCAGGGTCCCCTCGAGGCTCGGGATCACCGGGGCCGAGCTTGCCAGGAAGATCCTCGACAACTACGGCCTGACGAATATCGGCATCGAGAGGGTGCCGGGGCGGCTCAGCGACCACTTCGATCCGAGGAGCGGTGTACTCAGGCTCTCGCCGGAGGTCTACGGGAGCACTTCGGTGGCCGCCCTCGGCGTGGCGGCCCACGAATCCGGCCATGCCGTCCAGCACGCCTTCAAGTACAGGCCGATAGTCATCCGCAATGCACTGGCCCCCGTGGCCAATCTGGGCTCCCAGCTCCTGATCCCTCTGATGTTCGCGGGATTCGCCTTCGGGGCGGTTCCCCAGCTGTTCCTCATCGGGGCCATTCTCTATGCCGGGGCCCTGGCCTTCCACTTCGTGACCCTGCCGGTCGAGCTGGACGCCAGCAGCAGGGCGGTGGCCTACCTCCGCACCTCGGGGGGTCTCAGCGGAACGGAGCTGGACGGAGTCAGGAAGGTCCTGCGGGCTGCAGCGTTCACCTACGTCGCGGCGGCTCTGGCGTCCCTGGCCAACATGATCCGGCTCATCCTCCTCGGGAGAAGGAGATAGTGGACCTCTCGACACCGCTCATACTGATAGTCGTCTTCTTCAGCGTGGTCTGCCACGAGCTCGCGCACGGGATGGTGGCATGGAAGCTCGGCGACCCGACGGCGTGGAGGGCGGGGAGACTCACCTTCAATCCTCTTCCGCACATAGACCTCTTCGGGACCATAATCCTGCCGGTCATGCTGAGGCTGCTGGGGAGCTCCGTCCTGTTCGCCTGGGCGAAGCCGGTGCCGGTCGACGCCAGGTACTTCAAGAACCCCAGGAAGGGGATGATGCTCGTGGCAGCGTCAGGCCCGGGCACGAATCTCGTCCTTGCCGTGCTGCTGGCCCTGGCGGTCCATGCCCTCAACGGCACGATGCCCTTCTGGGTCCTCAAGGGACTCGCGTTCGGCTCGCTGATCAATGTCATTCTCATGGTCTTCAACCTGGTGCCGATCCCGCCCCTGGACGGGAGCCGCATCGTGGCCGGCTTCCTTCGCGGCAGGGCCCTGTGGAACTACCTGCGGCTGGAGCCCTACGGCCTGTTCATCACCTTCGGGCTGCTCTACCTCGGGTTCTTCTCCGGGATGTTCGACGCAGCCGAGCGCCTGGCCGTCAGCGCCCTCGGGCTGCTGCGGTTCCTGATCCGGAGCTGAGGAGCGGGATGATACTCCTGATCGCCCTTCTTTCCGCGACACCGGGTGCCGACGGAGGTGTCGTCCTGACCAGGGACCTGACCGGGTCGGACCCCGGGACCTTCGAGCAGTGGGTCTCATCCAATCCCCCCTGCGTGCCGCTGACCATCACGCCCCTCTTCTCGGTCCCCGGCGATGGCCCGGAGAATGTCGCGATACTCATGGAGCCCGGACTGGCCGACAGCCTGACCGGCGGTGTTCTGGAGCAATGGGCATGGGACATCTCCGCTCAGTGCGGCGAGGTCCTCGTGGCCGAGGCGTCGTGGTCCGAGCCCGCCGAGATCAGGTCCTGGCTGGCGCAGGAGCATGCCTCGGGCCTGCAGGGGGTCATCTTCGCAGGCGACCTCCCGGCCGCGTGGGCCGCCCTGGACAATGCCTTCCTCAAGGACAGCGAGACGTTTCCGTGCGACTACTTCTTCATGGATCTCGACGGTGACTGGGAGGACAACTGGACGGGTCCCCCCTCGGCGGGGAACCCCGGCCCCGACGGAATCTACGACACCTGGACCGGCAGCGACCTCGATCCCGAGATCTGGTGCGGGAGGATACGGACTTCCGGGCTTTCGGTCGGCACGGAGGGAGCCCTGCTGCAGTCCTATCTCGAGCGCAACCATGCCTGGCGCACACAGGGCGACCCTTCGCCCTGGCCCGCGCTGTGCTATGTGGACAACGACTGGGCCGTCTGGGGCCAGGAGTTCGCGGCGGCCATGCAGCTCCTCTACCCTTCCGTGGAGATGATCAACGACGAGAAGCTGACATGCGGGGAGGACTACGAGCAGGTGAGGCTTCCCTTCGGATACGAGTGGATAAGCCCGTTCGTGCATTCCAGCCCGCTGCTTCACCAGTGGAACCCCGGCCCCGAGACCATGTGGTACGAGATACCGCAGATAGACCCGCCGACGCGGTTCTACAACCTGTTCGCCTGCTCGAATGCCAGGTTCACGACGCCGCGGAACATGGGTTGCATGTACACCTTCACGACCTCCACGGGGCTCGCGGCCATCGGGAGCACCAAGAGCGGGTCCATGCTCTCGTTCGAGTACTTCTATGCTCCGCTGGGGCAGGGCGCGAGCCTGGGGGAGGGCCTGGAGGCCTGGTGGCAGCACATCGTCTCCGGAGGGTTCACGCCTTCGGAGATGTCATGGCACCTGGGGATGGTGCTCATCGGAGATCCCACTCTGATGCCCGCCTATCAGATCCTGGGAATCCCCGGAGACGGGCCGGCCGGACCAGGTCCCGGGTTCCGGGTCCTCGCCAATCCCGTGCACGGGCCGGTCGACATGGCGGTGCCCGGCCCGGGCCTTGTCTCGGTGTTCGACTCGTCGGGCAGGCTCGTGCGCTCCGCGGCCGTCGAGGCAGGACGACCCGGGCTCGACCTGTCGGGTCTCCCCGAGGGCGTCTACTCGCTTGTCTTCACCGACGGGACCGGGATCCCTTCGGTCGGGAGGGTCACTCTCCTGAGCCCCGGGAGATAGTCCGGCCCCGGCCTTCCCGAAGCCTCTCCCTCAGAGATCGGCCCAGGTCGACAGATCGGGCGGAAGGTCGTTGAGGGCCTTCTCGTTTATGGAGAGGCCGTACTCCTCTTCAAGCCCCGCCAGCCAGGCGTTGGTCCGTTCGTCCATGAATGTCGATCGAAGCTGCTGCCTGATAGTCTGGTCGGCCTCCTCGCGACTCGCCGGATGTGCCGGCAGAACCCTGGCGAGCCTCATCATCACGAATCCCTGCAGTGGAGCAAGGGGCGCAGGGCCGATCCAGTCGAGGGTGTCGGAGGGGGCCAGTGCGAACAGCGAGTCGGCGAGCCCGCATGGAACCTGCTCCCTGGTCATGGGCGGGGTCATGCGGCCGCCTTCGGGGCAGAAGGACGGCAGCCCTCCCCAGGCCTCGGCCGCCTGGGCGGCATCGCCCCTCGAAAGGGCCTGTCTGAACGAGGCGAGGGCCTGGTCGTCGGGCAGCAGGACACACTCTGCGGCCCGGGACTCCGGCACCTCCGGAGGAGAGGCTGCCCAGGCCGAGTCCATCTGGGCGTCGGTTACCGTCACGCTGTCCACCACGAAGTTGTCGTAGATGCTGTCGGCTGCAGCCTCTCTCGCGAAGAGGGAGGCCTCCGAGGAGATCGAGTCCGCTGCTCCGGGGTACATCTCCCTGAATCCGGAAGCGATTATCTCCCTGTCGACGAGCGCTCCGGCGAACCACTCCAGCCAGGCCGGATCGGACGGGGCCGTGAAATGCAGCGTGGACTCGAACGCGATCTCCTGACCGAGACGCTCCACCGTCCAGACGGCGCTTCCGACGCGGAGGAGAGTGTCGGAGGGCAGCGAGGACGAGTCTCCCCTCTGGAGAGCGGAGTAGCGCGAGAGGGCGAGTGTGTCCAGGAACGGCGGCGAGGCCTCCTTCGCCGAAGTCAGCAGGGAGTCCGTCACCTCCTGGGCCCTCCAGCGCGATATCTCCGAGCGGGCGTACTCCGCGAGCTGGGTTGTGTCGGCCAGGGCCTGCGCAACCATCGCCGAGTCCGCGACGGCAGTGGAGTCGAGGGTGATCTCCGTTCCGTCCGCCAGACGGGCCGACTGACCGGGCCTCAGTCCGGCCAGTGCGACTCCCTCTTCCGAGGCCATCTCCGCGAGGTGGACCGGGCCGAAGCGGGATGCACCCCGGTTCGATGTCTCGGTGAACCAGACCGTGATGCCAAGATGGTCACGGAAGAAGTCCAGATCAGGTCTCGTGACTGACAAGGCCGTCCTGGCAACGAGCGTCTCCTGAGCGGCCCATGACATGTGGAGCCGCTCCCACGCCTGCGCCTGGAAGACGGTCGAGGGCCTCTCGAGATAGCCGAGCCGCTTCGACTCGTCCTCGACCATGATCCTTCGGGCGTAGGAAAGGAGGAACTCGCCCAGGGGGTTGTCCCTGGACTGGAACAGCTGCCTGGTCCTCTCCGGGAGGGAATTCCAGACCCTGCCCACCTCGGCCACCGTCACGGTGTCCCCGCCGACCATGATCATCCAGGTCCCACCGTCGGGTTTCCGCCCGCATGAAGCAAGGGCGGCTGCCGTCAGGGCGACGGCCACCAGTCTCTTCATCTCCGCGATCCTTCCCCGGCCCCGGGCGTCTAGAGGATGACTCTGGGCCTGTACTCCCCGAATCTGCTCCTGAGGACTCCGCAGATCTCCCCCAGAGTAGCGTATGAGCGGACGCAGGAAATTATGGGCGGCATGAGGTTGTCCGAGCCAGCGGCTGCCTCCGCGAGCGCCCCGAGACTCCCCGAGACGGCCTGCGGATCCCTCGAGGAGCGTAGCTCCCTCAGCCTCCCGACCTGAGCGGACTCGACCGAGGGGTCGACCCTCAGCAGGCCCGACGGAGCAGGCTCCTCCATCCTGAAGCTGTTGACTCCCACTACGACGCGCTCGCCCGACTCCACTTCCTTCTGGTAGCCGTAGGCGGCTTCCTGGATCTGCCTCTGGGGATAGCCTTCCTCTATGGCCTTCACCATGCCGCCCAGGGCGTCGATCCTGTCTATGTACTCCGAAGCCATGGCCTCGATCCTGTCGGTGAGCTCCTCGACGAACCAGCTTCCGGCAAGCGGATCGACGGTGCTCGTGACGCCGCTCTCGTTCGCCACTATCTGCTGTGTCCTGAGAGCGATGCGAACGGAGTCCTCCGACGGGAGCGCGAGGGCCTCGTCCCTGCTGTTCGTATGAAGGCTCTGGGTTCCCCCGAGCACCGCCGCGAGAGTCTGCATGGTCACGCGGACTATGTTGTTGTCAGGCTGCTGGGCCGTGAGCGTGGAGCCGCCCGTCTGCGTGTGGAACCTGAGCATCATGCTCTCGGGCTTCTTCGCGCCGAAGCGCTCCTTCATCGTCCTGGCCCACAGCCTCCGGGCGGCCCGGAACTTGGCCACCTCCTCCAGCAGGTCGTTGTGGGCGTTGAAGAAGAAACTCAGACGCGGAGCGAACTCGTCGATGTCCTGCCCTGCACGGAGGGCCGCTTCGACATAGGCGATCCCGTCGGCCAGCGTGAACCCGACCTCCTGTGGGGCGGTGCAGCCGGCCTCGCGGATGTGATAGCCGGAGATGCTGATGGTGTTCCACTTGGGGACCGTGCTGCAGCAGTACGAGAAGACGTCCGTGATGAGCCTCATGGATTCCGCGGGAGGGAAGATGTAGGTGCCACGGGCCATGTACTCCTTGAGTATGTCGTTCTGGATCGTCCCGCGGAGCTTCGGGGCCGGGACTCCCTGCTTCTCGCCCACGCAGACGTACATGGCAAGAAGGATCGCAGCCGGGGCGTTGATCGTCATGGACGTCGAGACCTGGTCCAGGGGGATGCCCGAGAACAGGACCTCCATGTCGGCGAGGCTGTCGATCGCCACCCCTACCTTCCCGACTTCGCCGGCGCACATGGCGTCGTCGGAGTCGAGTCCGATCTGCGTGGGGAGATCGAAGGCGACGGAGAGACCCGTCTGGCCCTGTTCCAGCAGGTATCGGTACCGGCGGTTCGACTCCTCGGCGTTCCCGAAGCCGGCGTACTGGCGCATCGTCCAGAAGCGTCCGCGGTACATCGTCGGCTGTACCCCGCGGGTGTAGGGATACTCGCCGGGGAAGCCCTCCTTCGCCTCGTAATCGTCACAGTCGCATCCGGGGAGGTAGAGCCGGTCGACCGGGATGCCGGATCCGGTCCGGAAGGCTTCGCGCTGCTCCGGCGACTTCCGGACGACGGGCCCGACCGTCTCCTCCTCCCAGCGCTTCCTGCTGTCCTCGAGCCTGCGGGACATTGGTCGGACGACCTCCATCAAGGGATCACGGGAGCGTAGATCCTGGCCTTCTCGATACCCCTGAGCACACGGAGGCCGCCGAGCGCCAGCGCCTCCATCTCGTGTTCACCCGGATACACGAGCACAGGGGCGATGAACGACACCCGGCTGCGTATCCAGGAGATGAACTTCTCGTCGTAGGCGATCCCGCCCGTGAGGACGATGGCGTCGACGCTGCCGTTCGTGACGGGAGCCAGGAAACCTATCTCCTTCGCCACCTGGTAGGCCATCGCCTCGTATACCTCCTCTGCGTGGGTGTCACCCGCAGATATCCTCTTCTCCACCTCTCTCATGTCGTTGGTGCCCAGATAGGCGACCATCCCGCCGGCGCCCTTGTTCAGCTTCTTCATCTGGTCAAGGGTGTGCTTGCCGCTGTAGCACAGCGCCATGAGATCCCCCACGGGAAGGCCGCCCGAGCGCTCGGGGGAGAAGGGCCCGTCGCCGTTCAGGGCGTTGTTCACATCTATGATCCTGCCGTGGCAGTGTGCTCCGACCGAGATGCCGCCCCCGAGGTGCACCACTATCAGGTTCACGTCCTCGTACTTCCTGCCGAGGTCCTCGCACGCCTTTCGCGCCGTGGCCTTCTGGTTGAGCGCGTGAAGGATCGAGCGTCGCGGGAGCTGAGGCAGCCCGCTGTACCTCGCGAGGGGCTTCATCTCGTCGACTACCACTGGATCCGTGATGTAGGCCGGGCAGCCGCTCTCCTTCGAGAAGGAGTCGGCTATCAGGGCCCCGAGGTTCGAGGGATGCTCTCCCTGGACCCCGTCGTGTACGTGCATGAGCATGAGAGCATTGACGGCGTAGGTTCCGCCCTCGACCGGGTAGAGGACCCCTCCGCGGCCTACCACCGCGTCGAAGGAGGAGATTCCGAAGCCGGCCTTCTCCAGCTCCGAGACGATCACCCTCCGCCTGAAGTCGTACTGATCGACGATCTTCTCGAAGGGAGCCAGCTCCTCCACACCGTGAGACAACTTGAGGTTCCAGACCTCTCGTTCGTTCTCGAAAACGGATATCTTCGTGGACGTGGAGCCTGGGTTGATCGCGAGAATCCTGAAGGTTTGCTTCATCTTCCCTTCTTTCCTGGCGGGCGTACGGAACCTCGGGATTCTAAGGGTAGAGGTGTACCGCGGCAAGCAACGGAGACGCCATTGAGGGAGAACCTCCTTCTGCTGGCCGACCTCGAGCAGCAGCGCAGAGCCGTGCTGAGGCTCGACGAGGGGTTCCGCCTCGAGAAGGACGAAGCCTTGTCCAGGGGATCGCGTGACGCCCTCCTGAGGCTGAGGGAACGGAGCCGGACCCACTATCAGCCGGAACTGGCGAGGGTCAGGAACGAGGTCCAGAGGCTCGCCGCGCTCTTCATACCCGGGGAGCAGTGGCACGAGGAGTGCCTTGCCTCCTCCTCGGCCATCCAGAAGAGGATGGACGAGGCCATGACGCGCTTCATCGGCACGCCCAACCGTCTTCTCAGGAACTGGGAGACCGTGGCCGAGCTCGCCTGCACGAGGGAGGCTCCAGAGGCTCCTCCGGAGGAAGCGGGCGTCGCGGAGCAGGGGGAGGACGAGCTCAGGCCGACCGATCCCCCCGTCGTTTGTCCGGCCTGTGGAGGGCCGCTGATGTGCGACAGGGAGTTCACGATGCTCGTGTGCCCTGCATGCGGGGCCAGGGAGACTCTCGAGGGCCGAGCCGGAGGATGAAGGCTGTAGCAGCCTTCAGCCTCTCACGGTATCAGCCTCTTCGCGTCGCGTGGGAACATCGTGGCAAGGCGCACATTGTCCACGTCGAGCAGTCTCGCCGTCATCCTCTCGAGGCCGATGGCCAGCCCGCCGTGCGGCGGCAGGCCCGCCTTGTGCGCCATCAGGTAACTCTCGAAGTCCGCGGGGTCGAGGCCGAAGGCCCTCAGCTTCTCCACCTGCGCTCCGTAGTCGTTGATGCGCTGTCCACCCGTCGTCACCTCGAGGCCGCGGAACAGCAGGTCGAACCCCAGCGTCTTCCCGGGCTGCCCTGGGTCGTCCATCGTGTAGAATGGGCGCTTCGATGTCGGGAAGTGCGTTACGAAGATGAACTCGCTGCCCCAATGCTCCGCAGCGTGGTCGCAGACCAGCCTCTCCTCCTCCGGCTCGAGGTCCGGCTCGCCTGCGAAGCTCCGGCCTGCCGCCCTGCCGGCGATCTCGTGCGCCTCGTCGAGAGTCACTGACGGAACCTCTTCCGGGACATCCGGCAGCCTCGCACCGAGCATCTCGATCTCGTAGCGGCATCCGGACGACAGCACGCCCATCATGTGCCTCAGGAGCTGAATCTCCACGGACATCACGTCCTCGAAGCCCGAGATGTAACCCATCTCGAAGTCGAGGGACGTGTACTCGTTGATGTGCCGCGAGGTCTGATGCGGCTCGGCACGGAACACCGGGCCCACCTCGAACACCCGCTCGAAGAACGCCACTGCCATCTGCTTGTAGAACTGCGGGGACTGGGCGAGGAAGGCCTGTCTCTCGAAGTACTGGACCTTGAAGATGTTCGCGCCCCCCTCCGCCCCCGCGAAGCAGATCTTGGGCGTGTGGATCTCGGTGAAGCCGGCGGATTTCAGGTACTCGCGGAAGCCATCCACCACACCCTCCGCCACCTTGAGCCTCGCGCGCTCGACCGGATGCCTGAGGCTCACCGGCCTCAGGTCGAGGCTCGTGTCGATGTTGAGGTCGAGCAGCTTCTTCGTCAGATCGACGGGAGGCTGTTCGAGCGGCGCGTTGAGCACCTCCACCCGGTCGACCTGCAGCTCCGCCGTTCGAAGGCGGATCGACGAGTCCTTCACGGTCGCCTTCTTCAGAGTCCCGGTCATCCTGACCGACTGCTCTTCCCTCAGAGCTGCCAGCGCGCCGCCGGAAGCCTCGGCCGGAACCACGCACTGGACCAGGCCGTCGTGCCTGCGCAGGACTACGAAGCCCCCCCAGGAGAGCCTGCGGATCCTCTGGACCGATCCGTGGATCGAGACCCTGGATCCGTCCGGCATGTCCGAGAAGCTGTCGGTGGGCTCGGGGCGAGGCGCCCCGGATGCCGGGATTCTCTTCATCGGAGCCTTCCCTTCTTCGTCCCCTGGGGCGCGGAGGAGCAGCCTCCGAAACGGCCCAGACAGGAGGCGCGCCGTATCATGACATCCGCGGCCGCCTCGACCACCTCGATCGCGTCACAGGCCTCGTCCAGATCCCTGCCCAGCCCGACTGCGCCGTGTCCGCGCCATACGACCGCCCTCGCCCCGCATTCGAAGGCCCTGCCGGTCGCCTCCGCCAGCGCCGCCGAGCCCGGCGGCAGGAAGTCGAGGAATCTGACGGCTCCCCCGAGGAGGAGGTCCACCTCCGGATGGGCCATCCGCGTCTCCCTCTCCAGATCGGCTGACGAGCACTCACCGGCCGAGAGTGCCAGGATCGACGGAGCGTGAACGTGGATCAGCGCGGAGGACGGCCATCCTGCCCGGGCAGCTGCTGCGTGAGCAAGGGCGTGTGCGGATACTTCCGAGGTGGGGGCCGCTCCGTCCCGGAGGCCGGTCAGACACGACCCCCCGGGACCGAATGAAGCCAGCAGGATATCGGCACGTGCGCTTCCCGGGAGGTTCCTGAAGCGGCAGCCGGTCCTGGTGACCGCCAGCCGCCTTCCCTCCAGCCCGGGCACGGGGAACAGGAGTGCGAACGAGCCGCCCGGCTCTTCGGGCCCCGGGCCCTCCAGGAGGACCGAGATGTTCCCGGCGCTGGCTTCCGCCCAGCCCCGCCTGCCGATGTATCCGGCCATCGCCGCCAGTGCGTAAGTGGCTGCGGCTTCAGCTTCGGCAGGCTCCCTCGCCAGATCAGTCCCCGTAGATCTCCGTCAGGGCCTCGTCGATCATCCGGAGGCCGAGATCGATCTCCCCGGCCGTGATGTTGAGGGGCGGCCTGAAGCGGATGCTCGTGCAGCCGCACGGGAGTATGATGGCGCCCTTCTCGAAGATCTTCGAGACTGCCGAGCCGCGCTTCTCTCCGTCGGGGAAGTCCATGGCGCACATGAGGCCGCGGCCCCTGATGTTGGTGATCCAGGGATGTCTCGAGGCAAGAGCGCGAAGGCCGTCCATCAGCCTCTTCCCCTGTGCGCGCACGTTCTCCAGGATGTTCTCTTCCTTCATTACCTCGAGGTATCTGGTGCAGCGTACCATGTCGACGAGGTTCCCGCCCCACGTGGAGTTCAGCCTGCTCGACTCGTGGAAGACGTTGTCGGGGACCTCGTCGATGCGCCTGCTGCAGGCGAAGCCGCAGATCTGGCTCTTCTTGCCGAAGGCGAACATGTCCGGCGCCACTCCCAGGCTCTGCCATGCCCACCACTCGCCGGTCAGGCCCATGCCCGACTGGACCTCGTCGAAGATCAGCATGAAGTCGTGCCTGTCGGCCCTGTCGCGGAGCTGCTGGAGGAACTCGGGGCGGAAGTGGTTGTCTCCGCCCTCGCCCTGTATCGGCTCGATGATGAGAGCGGCAATGTCGTGACCGTGCCTGGCTATGGCCTCGTCGATCTCGGCAAGCGACTGCTTCTCGGCCGCCGCAGTCTCTTCGATGTGCTCCTCCAGCGGGAACTTCACCGCGGGAGTGCTGACCCTGGGCCAGTCGAACTTGGGGAAGTACATGTATTTCCGAGGGTCTGCCGTATTGGTCATCGACATCGTGTACCCGGTGCGGCCGTGAAAGGCGTTCCGGAAGTGGATGACCCGCGTGCCCGTCTCGCCCCTGCCGGCGGCTATGTTCTTGCGCACCTTCCAGTCGAAAGCCGCCTTAAGGGCATTCTCGACTCCCAGGGCACCACCGTCGACGAAGAACAGGTGGGGATGGCTGTCCGGGATCACCGTCCGGGCGAAAGTGTCGACGAAGAGGGCCATCTCCTCGGTGTAGAAGTCGGAGTTCGAGGGCTTGTTGACGGCCACCTCCGCAAGGTGCTTCATGAACTGCGGCTCCGTGAGGCTCGGCGGGTTGGTCCCGAGAGGGGCGGAGGCGAAGAAGCTGAAGAGGTCGAGATAGTCCCTGCCCGTGAGGGAGTCGTGGATCCACCGCCCCTTGCTGTTCCGAAGGTCGAGGACCATGTCGAAGCCGTCGGCGAGCATGTGCCTTGCGATGGTCTCCTTGACCGCCGGAGCCGGTATGCCCTTCATGATGCACCATCCTTTGACTGGGTCCCGCCCGGGCACGCCCGGCAGGAAGTAAGTGGATCAATATTATCCGGATAGCGGCCACCTAATCTCTGGAGGCACTCGATCCTTGTCAACCACCGGTTGCTGCGCGCGAGACGGCGCGGGTATATTGATTTTCCCCTAAGCTATCGGAGCAAAGCGTTTCCACGGAGTCTCCATCACATTCCCGGGCACGGGGCGACGGGAGGGCGACATGAATCCGATCAGGAATCTCGAGGAACTGAAGCAGCACGCGATGAGGCTCCCATCCCGCCGCATCGCGGTGGTGAGGGCCGACGAGGTCGAGACGCTCACCGCCGTGGGGGAGGCCGTCCGGGCCGACATGGTCGAGGCAGTCCTGATAGGTCCCGGGAAGGAGATCAGGGCCTGCGCCGAGAAGGCCGGGTTCGACCTCGCGGGAGTGGAGATAGTGGACGCCCCGGACGACGCAGCCTCCGCGCGCAGGGGTGTCGAGCTGGTACACGCCGGCAGGGCCGACGCCCTCATGAAGGGCCTCGTGGCGACCAGCGAGTACCTCCATCCCATAGTCGACAGGGAGCACGGGATAAGGTCCGGCAGTCTTCTCAGCCATGTGGCGGTGTTCGAAGTGCCCTCCTACCCGAAGCTCCTGATCGTCACCGATGCCGCGATGGTGATCGCCCCGTCCTTCGAGCAGAAGGTCGAGCTGCTCAGGAACGCCGTGACCGTGGCGAAGGCCCTCGGCATAGAGAAGGCGAAGTCGACCCTGGTCTGCGCCAAGGAGGTCCCGTACGACAAGATGCCGTGCACGATCGAGGCGGCGAGGATGAAGGAGATGTGGGAGAGGGGCGAGATCCCCGACTGCATCTTCGACGGGCCTCTTGCGATGGATCTCGCGGTCTCGATGGAGTCGGTGAGGATCAAGAAGATAACGAGCGATGTCGCCGGAGACGTCGACATCATCGTCACCCCCGACATCGAGGCCGGCAACATTCTCTACAAGACTCTCATCTTCCTGGCGGGCAGTGAGCTGGGCGCCGTCATCATGGGGGCCAGGTGCCCCGTCGTCCTGACTTCCAGGGCGGATTCGGCAGAGTCGAAGCTCTGCTCCATAGCCCTGGCCGGCGTGGTCGCCGGCCACCTCTCCGGGGAGAAGTGAGTTGAGAGTGGCTCTGGGAAGCGACCATGCCGGGTTCGCGCTCAAGGCGTGGATCGCCGAGTGGCTCCCCGGCAGGGGACATGAGGTCCTCGACTTCGGGACCGAAGGGACGGCTTCGGTGGACTATCCCGACTTCGCCGCTCCGGTCTGCAGGGCTGTCCTGGACGGAAGGGCCGACCGCGGCATTCTCGTTTGCAACTCCGGGATAGGTATGAGTATGGCGGCCAACAGATTCAGAGGGATACGCGCCGCCCTGTGCCTCTTCCCCCTGATGGCCCGATATGCCAGGCACCACAACGACGCCAACGTCATCGCACTCGCGGGCGGGCTCACCGCGCCGTTCCTGGCGGCCGAGACAGTCTCCGTCTTCCTCGAGGAGACATTCGACGGCGGGCGCCACGAAAGGCGCCTGATGCGGATCGAGGAGTGCGCGGACAACGGGCGGTCGGACGGATGATCGACGTAGTCTGCGGGGCCAGGCCCAACTTCATGAAGGTGGATCCGGTTCTCCGCAATCTCGATGACTCGATCCGGTTCCGACTCGTCCACACGGGGCAGCACTACGACGATGCCATGTCGGACGCCTTCTTCAGGGACCTCGGACTGCCCCTTCCCGATGTCAATCTCGAGGTAGGGTCGGCCAGCGTCACCAGGCAGACCGCGATGATCATGGACAGGTACGAGGAGGCGCTCCCCGACCCCCTGCCCGAGGCGGTCGTGGTGGTGGGCGACGTCAACTCTACGCTGGCCTGCGCCCTGACTGCCGTGCGTCACGGAGTGCCGGTCGTGCACGTGGAGGCCGGGCTCAGGAGCGGGGACCGCACCATGCCCGAGGAGATCAACCGCATCCTCACCGACCAGATAACGGATCTCCTCCTGATCACTAGCCCGGAGGCCAGGAGGAACCTGCTCGCGGAAGGCCGTCCAGGGGACTCCATCGCCATGGTCGGCAATCCGATGATCGACACGCTGCTCAGACTGCTCCCCTCGGCGAGGTCCGCGGTGCCGGACCTTCCGGCGGGGGGTACGGGGCTCGTGACCCTGCACAGGCCCTCCAACGTGGACGATCCGGACAGGCTCGGCCGGATCCTCGAGGCCCTCGGCTCTCTGGAGGAGCTCCAGTTCGCATTCCCGGTGCATCCGAGGACCCTCCGGGGAATCTCTTCCCGGGGTCTCGAGAGGAGCGTGCCCCCGAACGTCAGGCTGACCCCGCCCATGGGATACCTCGAGTTCACTGCGCGGGAGGAGAGGGCCTCGGTCGTCATAACCGACTCCGGCGGAGTCCAGGAGGAGACGACCGTCCTCGGAGTCCCGTGCGTGACCGTGAGGCCCAACACGGAGCGTCCGATCACGATCGAGATGGGAACCAACGTCCTCTGCGCCGAGCCGGGCGAGTTGCCGCGGACGGTCAGGAGCCAGATGGCCCTGCGTCCCGCGGAGCCCCCGGCGATCCCCTTCTGGGACGGCCGTGCCGGCGAGAGGATAGCTTCAGCGATAGGGAGATTCCTGAGATGCAGATGAGCTTCGCGGCCCTGGCAGCCGCTTCGTCCCTCGCCCTGACAGCCTGCGGGCAGCCCGGCCCCTCCGGGGGCAGCGCGGCCGATTCCTCGGTGCAGAGGTTCGCCGTCACCCTCCAGGGAGAGGACATAGGCTACATGCAGATCGAGGTCAGCCGCGAAGGCCCCGATACCACCAGGGTCACGGAGGAGACCGTGTGGGATCTAGTGCTGATGGGCACTTCGAGGCATGTGGTCATGGACCTCGACGCCACGGCCGACACGACACTCGACCTGCGCCGCCTCGACTTCCACCTCACCGACGGCACATCGGAGATCAGCTCATCCACCGTGAGGGACGGGCAGAATCTCGTCACTACGATACACTCCGCCGGGAGGGACATCGCGACCAGCTCGGCCGTAGAGGGGGGCTTTTTGCCTGCGGTGGCCGATCTCGCGTGCGCCCGGCTCTCCTGGGAGGATGGGCAGGTCAGGAGATTCCCCTCGTTCGACCCGGCCACGGGCACGGTTTCGGAGGCGGTCGTCACCAGCCTGGGAGAGGAGCCTTCGGACCTCCTCGGAGACACAGTGCAGGCGACGCACCTCCGGCTGGCCCTCATGGGGACGACAACCGACATCTGGGTCTGGAACGGGCAGATCGTCAGAGAGCTGGATGGCGGACTGTCGATGGAGATGACCCGCGTCCCTCCGGGCCAGGGGGGCGACGTCACGAGCACGCGCGATCTCTATCAGGTGTTCGCCGTCTCCTCCACCCCGGTGAGCGATCCCAGGAGGCCGGGGACCAGGCGTTTCGAGCTCGGGGGCGATATCGACTGGTCGGCCTTCCAGCTCGACTACCCGCCCGTGCAGTCGGCCGAGGGCAACGTGGTAACGGTCACGACCGGCGTTCCGTCCGACATACAGCCGTTCCCGCCGGTCGTTCCCGACAGCTCGTTCCAGAGGTGGCTGGCGCTGGAGCCCATGGTCCAGTCCGACGATCCTCTGATCGTGAAGGCCGCGGACAGCGTCACTGCCGGGAGCGCCGACTCCTGGGACGCGGCCTGCGCCATCTGCAGGTTCGTCGACGTGGCGGTGGAGAACACGCCGACCGTCTCCCTGCCCTCCTCGGTGGAGGTACTCCAGAGCCGCAGGGGGGACTGCAACGAGCACACGGTCCTGTTCGTCGCGCTCGCAAGGGCGGTCGGGCTTCCCGCCAGGATGTGCGCGGGGATCGTATACCTGGACGGCGCCTTCGGCTACCATGCCTGGCCTCTCGTCTGGGTGGGGCAGTGGGTCCCCATGGACCCGACATTCGGCCAGCTCGTGGCCGATCCAACCCATGTGATCCTGGCAGAAGGGGACCTCGAGTCGCAGTATGTCATCACTTCCGTCATGGGCCGCCTCAGGGTCACCGAACTGCCGGTCCAGACGGAATAGGGGCAGGCCGGAGGCCGGGATGGCTGCGCCGGAAGAGACACTCGCCATGCGGCGGGCACTGCAGCTCGCGGCCCTCGGAGGGACGCGGACCTTCCCCAACCCCCTCGTCGGGGCCGTATTGCTGAAGGACGGACAGGTAGTCGGCGAGGGCTTCCACGAGTGCTGCGGAGGGCCTCACGCGGAAGTCATGGCGCTGGAGGCCGCGGGAGACAGGGCCAGGGGGGCCACTCTCGTGGTGACGCTCGAGCCCTGCAACCACACGGGGCGGACGGGGCCTTGCGTGCCCCGCATAGTGGCGGCCGGCGTCACACGCGTGGTCGCGTCGATGGAGGATCCCGACCCGAGGGTCTCCGGATCCGGCTTCCGGGCACTCGGAGAAGCGGGCCTGGATGTGGAGACAGGGCCGGGAGGGGACGAAGCGAGGGTCCTCAACAGGCTCTACCTGCATTACCGCCGCACGGGCAGGAGCCTGCTGCGCCTGAAGATGGCGGTCACGCTCGACGGAAGGACGGCGGCTGCGGATGGATCGAGCAGGTGGATAACGGGCCCGGAGGCGAGGGCCAGGGTCCTCCGCATGAGGGCCGAGTCGTCCGCCGTGCTGGTGGGAGCCGGAACGGTCAGGAGCGACAATCCCTCCCTGCTTCCGGGGCCGGACTGCAAGGATCCCCCCGTCAGGATGGTCGCCTGTTCGTCGGGGGCACTCGACACCGGATCCGCAGTGTTCGATGGTACCGCGCCCGTGGTAGTCGCGCTGAGGGCCGGCGCGCCTGCCGAGTCGGCGGCGCGCCTTCGTTCGGCGGGGGCGGAAGTCTGGGAACTGCCCGCCGCCGGGGATGGCATCGACCCGGTTGCCCTCCTCGAGAGGACCGCGTCGGCCGGCATGGGCATTGTCCTCTGTGAGGGGGGCGCCAGGCTTGCGACCTCCCTGGTCCGGGCCGGCGTGGTCGACGAAGCGGCCTTCTTCGTCGCTGCCGCGTTCGTCGGGGGCGACGGAAGGGCCGCGTTCGACGAGCTCGGCGCGGGCACGATCGGGGAGGCGGTGAGGATGTCACGCGTGAGGCATGCCGTTCTGGGGGACGACATCCTCGTGGAAGGCGAGATTGTTCACAGGACTCATTGAGGCCAGGGGGACCGTTCTCTCGATAGCCCGGGGGATCACAGTCGAGACGGGCATGTCCGGGCTCGGCCGGGGCGTCAGCCTTGCCATCGACGGGGTCTGCCTGACAGTGGCGGAAGTCGACGGAGGAAGGGCCAGGTTCGACGTCTCGAGAGAGACGATGGCCAGGACCACCGCCGGGGCGTACAGGCCTGGATCTGCCGTCAACCTCGAGCGTCCGCTGGCGTTCGGCGGACGACTGGACGGGCACTTCGTCACTGGGCACGTGGATTGCACCGGGCTGATCACTCGGGGCGGGGCGCAAGGGGAGCGCGAGATCGAGATATCATATCCGGAGGAGTTTGATCCCCTGGTTGTGCGGAAGGGGTCCGTCGCGGTCAGCGGCATCAGCCTCACGACCGCCTGGGCGGCCTCGGGGCGGTTCGGCGTCGCCCTGATCCCGGAGACCCTCGAGAAGACCACGGCGGGCTCGTGGAAGCCGGGCGACAGGGTGAACCTGGAGTTCGACCTGGTGGGCAAGTACATCCTGCGAAGGATGGAGCTGGACGGGCGTGGGGCCCGGCTTAAGGAGTACCTTGAGAAGTCCAGGGATAGCGTCGGCTGAGGAGGCCATCGGAGCGATCCGCCGCGGGGAGATGATCGTCGTGGTCGACGACGAGAACCGTGAGAACGAGGGCGACCTCGTGGTGGCCGCCTCCGCATGCACGCCGGATGCGATCAACTTCATGGCGAGGGAGGCCCGCGGCCTCATCTGCCTTGCCATGACCAGCGAGGACCTGGCGAGGCTCGACATTGCCGAGATGGTCCGGAACAATACCGCCCTCCACAACACCGCCTTCATGGTGAGCATCGATGCCGCGCACGGGGTGACCACCGGGATATCGGCCGCGGACCGCGCCAGGACCGTGCAGTTGGCGATCGACCCCTCCAGCCGCCCCGGGGACCTTGCCCGGCCCGGCCACATCTTCCCGCTCTGCGCAAGGGAGGGCGGTGTGCTGAGGAGGACGGGTCACACCGAGGCTGCCGTCGACTTCTCCAGGCTTGCCGGGCTCCACCCGTCGGGAGTCCTCTGCGAGGTCATGAACGAAGACGGCACGATGGCCCGCCTCGCCGATCTCGAGTCCTTCGCGGCGAGGCACGGCTTCCTGCTGACCACTGTCGAGGAGCTCGTCAGATTCCGGAGGATGACCGAGAAGCTCGTGCGGAAGGTCGCGGAGACGAACCTGCCGACCGACTACGGCACTTTCAGGATACTCATCTACGAGAGCGTGCTCGGACAGGAGAACCATGTCGCCCTGGTGAAGGGGGAGGTCTCAGGGAAGAAGGACGTCCTCGTGAGGGTGCACTCGCAGTGCCTCACCGGGGATGTCTTCGGATCGCGCAGGTGCGACTGCGGCTCGCAGCTGCATGCCGCCATGGAGATCATCGAGAAGGAGGGCGAGGGCGTGATCCTGTACATGTCGCAGGAGGGGCGGGGGATAGGCATAGTGAACAAGATCCACGCCTACACGCTGCAGGATCACGGGTTCGACACGGTGGAGGCCAACCGCAAGCTGGGCTTCGAGGACGACCTGCGCGACTACGGCATAGGGGCGCAGATCCTGACGGACCTTGGCCTCATGAGCATCAGGCTGCTCACGAACAACCCGCGGAAGATCATAGGGCTCAGCGGCTACGGATTGGAGATCACCGATAGGGTCAGGCTCGAAGTCAGGCCGGTCAAGGAGAACATCGAATATCTGAGGACGAAGAAGAACAAACTCGGGCACCTTCTGGAAGGGGTTGGCGATGGCGTGGATCTATGAAGGCTCCTACGACGGGAGCGGCCTGCGCATAGGTATCGTGGTGGGCCGTTTCAACAGCGTAGTCACCGAACGGCTCCTCGATGGCGCCCTCGACTGCCTCGACAGGCACGGAGTCGAGACCGACAACGTGGACATCTTCTGGGTGCCGGGCGCCTGGGAGGTCCCCGCTACCGCCAGAAGGCTCGCCGAGAGCGGGAGTTGGGACGCCGTGATCTGCCTCGGAGCGGTCATCCGCGGAGAGACGCCCCACTTCGAGTACGTCGCGTCGGAGAGCGCTAAGGGCGTCGCCACGGTGGCCATGAACTCCGAGGTCCCGGTCATCTACGGCATCGTCACGGCCGACACGCTCGACCAGGCGATCGACAGGGCGGGCGCGAAGTCCGGCAACAAGGGGTTCGACGCCGCCATGGCCGCCCTCGAGATGGTCAGCGTCTACGAGGAGATCGACGACGCTGCCGAGGAGGAAGAGGAACAGCAGCCCGGCTGCGAGGAGCACGAGCACCCGGACGACGGGGAGAACTGAGCTTGGGGGTCCGGAACCGCGCCAGGAGGTTCCTTCTCCAGGCAAGGTACGCCGCGGATTGCGGCGGGGACTCGGTCCCGGACTGCCTCGAGTCCCTCGGGCTCGGTGACAGGTTCGGTCCGGAGGAGAGGCTCTGGATCAGGGCCCTCGCCGACGCGACCGACACCAACAGGAGTGAGATCGACCGGAGGATCTCGGAGGTCCTCGAGAACTGGACGCTGGAGAGGCTGAGCGTCCTGACCCGCCTCGTGCTCGAGCAGGCTGCGGCCGAGGCCGTGTTCCTGTCCATCCCCGCAGCCGTTGCGATCGACGAGGCGATAGACGTCTCCCGGGCCTTCGAGGGTGACGATGCCGCAGCCTTCGTCAACGGAGTGCTCCACAGGCTCCTCGTGGGGGATCTGCCGCGCCGCGGCGGGTCTTCCCCGGATGGAGGGAGCTAGCCGGCTCCTACCCGGGAGGTTGCCCTGCTTCTCAGATTCCTCTCCGACATTCACGGCAACGAGCCGGCTCTGAGGGCGGTTCTGGCCCATCCGGAGGGCTGCGGCGCCGACGCGACCGTGTGCCTGGGCGACCTGGTGGGCTACGGGGCCTCTCCGACGAAGAGCGTGGTCGAGACCAGGCGGGCATGCCGGGTCGTCATCCAGGGCAATCACGACTCTGGCGCGGCCGGCCTCACGGGGCTGGACTGGTTCAACGCCCCGGGAGCCGAGGCGATATCCTGGACATCCTCGGTTCTCCCCCGCGAGGAAGTTGCCTGGCTGGCGGGGCTGCCTCTCAGGGCGGAGATAGAGGGCCTGATCATCTGCCACTCCTACCCGCCCGATCCTGCGGGGTGGCGCTATGTGCTCTCCGCGAGGGATGCAGTTGCCTGCTGCAGGAAGTTCCCGGGCCGACGCATGGTGGTAGGGCACACGCACCTGCCCACCGTATGGGACTCCGGCGGGAGCTGGACCGACTCTCCTTCCGGTGTCCTTCCGGCCTGCTGCGTCGTCAATGCCGGCAGCGTGGGCCAGCCGCGCGACGGGGATCCCCGGGCGGCGTATCTGCTCATCGACACGACCGACTGGAGGTTCCGCCACGTGAGGGTCGAGTACGATGTCGACGAAGCGGCGGCTGCGATCCGCTCCGCCGGTCTGCCCGAGAGCCTCTGGCGCCGCCTCTACGAGGGACGGTAGGGGATCCACAGGTGAGGGTCCTGCTTCTCAACCCGCCTTCGCGGCCTCCCGTCCTCCGGGATCTGTCATGCGGCGAGACTTCCAAGGCCTCCTACTTCTGGGAGCCGATCGACCTGCTGGTCCTCAGCGCACGCATCCCGGTCTCCGTGGACCTTGCCGTGCTGGATGCAACTGCCGAGAAGCTCTCCACGCAGGCCGCCCTGGATCGCGCCAGCCGTGCCCGTCCCGACATCGTCGCCTCCCTCACGGCGGCTGTCAGCATCGACGGGGACTCCGCATTCCTCGGGGAGCTCCACGGCCGCACGGGGGCATCCATCGCCGTTCTCGGCGATATGGCCTCCTTCGCTCCGGAGAGGCTCTCTGATCTTCCCTTCGTGGATGCGATCATCCCGGACTTCACGCACGACGGGCTCGTTCCCTTCTTCTCGGGAGACAGGGCCGGGTCTTCGGGGCTCCTGCTCCGTGACGGCGGCGCAATGTCCGATCGCAGGTCCCCATGCAGGGGGGAGTTCTCGTACGGCCTGCCAAGGCACGAGCTCTTCCCGCTCAGACGCTACAGCATGCCCTACAGCCTGCACCGGCCTGTGGCCACGATGATGCTGTCCTACGGCTGTCCGTACGGCTGCAGCTTCTGTGCATCGGGGAAGCTCGCCTACAGACCCAGGAGCCTCGGCGACTTCCTGGCGGAATACGATCTGCTGGCCTCGATGGGTGTCCGGGAGTTCTTCCTCAGGGACCTCACGTTCGGAGTCGAGCGGGAGAGGGCAGTGGAGTTCTGCAGGGCCCTGGCCGGCCGGCGGCGCATGGTCTGGTCCTGTGAGGCGAGGCTTGATACGGTCGATCCCGCCCTGCTGGGGGAGATGAAGGGCGCGGGATGCCATCTGCTCATGCTGGGCGTCGAGTCGTCCAGCCCGTCGATCCTCAGGGGCTCGGCCAAGGGAGTCGACAGCGGATCGAGCGCCACGGGAGTCTTCCGGGCAGCCCGGAGGGCAGGCCTGTCGACGCTTGCCCACTTCATCATCGGCTTTCCGGAGGACACTAGGGAGACGATCGACCAGACGATCGGATTCGCGGCATCGCTGGAGTGCGACTTCGCGTCCTTCAACCTGATGGTGCCCAGGCTGGGAAGCGAGCTGCGCAGCTCGCTCGTCGCAGAAGGCCTTCTCCCGGAGCACGACCTGTCGAGCCTCGACTGCACGACGGGAGGGAAGTCGCTCTGCGGACTGCCGGCGCAGGAGCTGGAGCGGCTGAGGCGCCGGGCGATGCGGGCGTTCTACTGCCGGCCATCGAGGCTGGTCCGGCTGCTCGGCAGGTCGCTCACGCCGGCGGGGATGGCCAACCTCCTCAGGAACGGCTCCGCGGTTCTCCGCGGCGGTCAGGGCGCGTCGGCCTGATCCCCGGGCGACGCTGCACGCCGCAGTGCGGCGATGGTGTCAGAAGCTGTGCGCTCCCAAGTGAATGTCCGGGCCCACTCCAATCCTCCCGCCGAGAGCCCAGCGCGCAGGCCGGCATCGGTGAGCACCCTCTGCAGAGCATCCGCCAGAGCGGGGGGATCCGCGTGCGGGACCAGCAGCCCCGTGACCCCGTCCCTCACCGAGTCGCGCAGGCCGTCGCTGTCGCTTGCCACCACGGGAGTGCCGCATGCATTCGCCTCGATCACGGTGAGGCCCCAGCCTTCCTTCTCCGACGGGAGGGCCGCCACCCAGGCCATCCTCAGCTCCCGCAGCTTCCTCTCCAACGGCACGAACCCGGTGAACCCCACTCTGTCCTCGAGACCGAGGTGCCGCGAGATCGACTTCAGCCCTGGAAGGTAGTCCCCCGAGCCGACCACCTGCAGGCGCGCCTGGACTCCGCGGTCCGCGAGGAGACGGAGCGCCTCGAGCAAGTGCTGTATGCCCTTGTACTTCTTCACCCTGCCGATGTAGAGGATCGTTCCGGGTTCGGGCTCCACCGAGGGCAGGGGCGAGTAGAGATCGGAGTCGATCCCGCAGGGGACGACTTCGATCCGGCCTGCCGGTATGCCTCGTCTCACCAGGTCGGTCTTCGTGCTGTCCGAGATGGCGACGAAGCTGCACCGCGAGTATGCGGACGGGATGAATGCCTCGAGAGCGTTCACGTAGAGAGCGAGGGGCAGGGGCACCTCTCTGTAGGCGGTGGTTCCGAAGAGGTGGGGGACGAGAACCGCTACGGGCTTCGAGGACCAGCGCGGAGAGAAGAACGGCAGCTTGCAGAGGTCCTCCACGATCAGGTCGAACCCGGACAGGCCCAGGCCCCGGCAGAATCGCTCGAGCCCCAGGTTGAAGGTGAAACGGCCGCCATGCCTCAGGATGGTCACTCCGTCGAGAACCTCCCCATCGGGAAGCCCCGGCACGGCGTGCGACACCTGGATGATCTCGTGCCCCGCCGCCGCCGCGCGCCTGAGTATCTCATGAAGATGGACCTCGGCGCCTCCCGCCTCGGGATTGCGCGGATCGCGCCAGTTCAGGACCAGGATCCTCAAGACCGCTCCTTGCGGGCGAATACGCCTATGACCGAGCCGAACCGCCTGCCGAGGAACGACCTCTCCGCGGTCCTGCGGATGCGCGAGCACAGGCGCGAGAGCGGCGGGACGGGCTTCGGGCAGAGCGGGAGCCGTATCCCGATGCGGAAGAGGGCTTCCCTCGACATCCTGTAGCAGAGGGAGGGATGGAAGAAGCGGCCGTAGCAGTCGAACGGGGAGAGGCCGGCGCGGCGAACCAGCGAAGAGAGGCTGCGGCAGGTGAACTGGGTCTCCCAGCCGGCGAACCAGGCCCCCAGGAAGATGAGGGCCTTCTTGACCAGGGTGTAGGGGTGGACTGTCTGAGGGACATCGACCAGGAGGACTCCTCCCGGCGCGAGGACCCTGGCCTGCTCCGACAGCAGCGGCCCGGGGTCCCTGAAGTGCTCGAGTACCCCCTGTGAGAAGACGAAGTCGAAGACCCCGTCCCTGAAGGGCATGTCGTGCGCGTCCCCGCACACCAGGATTACGCCGGCTGCAGTCCTGCGTGCCAGGGCCAGGGCGGCCGGGGAGTAGTCCAGGGCCACGGCGTCCGCCCCGAGCTCCGAGAGGGCCAGCGAATCCCTGGCCGTGGCGGCGCCGACCTCGAGCGAGAGCATCCCGGAGGTGTCGAGCCGCGAGGCCGTCTCCTCGGCGATCCTGTTGTCGTTCCCGTAGATGTCGCCAGGGGCGCGGTTCCTGCTCCAGAACCTGTCCCAGTGCGATCTGTCGGAAGACCTCACATGACCTCCCGGGGGTTGTTGCCGCAAACCGCCAAAATATATGTTAACATATTATTCGTGGTTTGTCTCAATCGCTGAAGCATAGGGCTTGTTGACTCAGACCGCTGGAGTCTCGAGATGCTCGTTACCCTCAGGAGATTCACGGAGGCCGATCTCGTCATGCTGGACGAGTGGCACTCCGAGATCGAGTCCGACCAGTACATGGAGAAGCTCGCCCCGACCGCCTTCGAGACGAGCGGGTTCGGAGGCTGGGGCCGCGAGTTCGTCTGGTTCGTGATCACGACCGGAGGCCGCGATATCGGATGCGTCTGGATCGAGAGCAAGAAGAACCAGCGCACGATCGGCATCCTCGGAATAGTGATCGGGCGGCTCGGATACATCGGCAAGGGCATAGGCCGCATCGCGGTGCGCAAGGCGATAGAAGAGGGCAGGCCCATCCTGGGCTACGACATCGTCCGCCTGCATGTGCGCCGGTACAATGAGCGGGCGATAAGCTGCTACTCCGCCTGCGGCTTCGTCATCACGGGGGAGGGCGCCAGGCCCCACGAGGCTCTCGGCAAGGTTCCCTTCTACAGGATGGAGCTGTTCCTCGAGCCCGCCGAGAAGGCCGGGCGGGGACTGAGGAGCCTGAGGGCCGAAGGCGGCAGGATATAGGCTGTAGGCTGCAGGCCGTAGGGGCTGTGCCCCTGGCTGTGTTCGTCCTGCAGCCAGCCTCCAGCCTACAGCCTCTCTAGAACAGGCTCTTGATCTCTCCCCAGCTGGACCTTCCGAGGGGGACCAGCCCGTCGATCTGCAGCTCGCTCACATAGGGGATCCCTCCGGATACGTACGACCAGAAGAAGGTCCCCCTCTCGGAGGTGTAGCAGAGCCCGTACGATGCCGACGGGGAGCCCGGGCAGGTGACCGTGCCGAGAGGCGTTGCGCTGGATCCGTCGTAGATGAAGAAGTGGAACTTCGGAGGGCTCTCGTTGTAGCATGTGACCGCCAGACCGCAGGGGCCGGCCATGTCCGTCGTCAGATCGAAAGTCGCGAGACCGCTGATCTGGTAGCTGATGCCCGAGAGCGAAACGCTGGCCGCGCCCGATCCGTCGGGATTGAACGCCATGGCGTTCATGCCGTTCGACTCCCAGAGGAAGTTGCCCGCCCCCTGCCCGTACGCCAGGCCCCTGCCATTGGCTCCCGCGGGATTCGAGAAGGCCGTCCAGCCCCCGGAGCCCGTCGAGTGGTAGATGTTGCCGCCGTTCCAGGCGTTGACGAAGTACTCGGTGCCAGTCCACGCGACACCGAAGCCGAGGAGACCGGCCGGGCGGTCCACGGAGCCCAGCTGGGAACCATTGTCGGCATCCGCTATGAAGATCTTGTTCTGGGAGCTGCTCACGAAGATCACCGCGTCGTCCGAAGCCCTGTACTCGAGGCCCAGGATCTGGGTCGCGTAGGAGGGCTGCCAGGTATTGAGGATCGTCACGCTGATGTCGTCGGAGCCGCCGCCGGGAACCGAGGGGATCAGCCCCTGGCATGCGGCGCCGTCGTCCGAGACGGCGAGCGCACAACCGGCGAGGAAAAGAACGGCAAGTAGAGAACGGACCATCTCTGCCTCCTCCCTTTCAAGCCAGTACCAGCCTTGACCGAAGATCACTTGCAGTAGCCTGTCTGGCAACCCGGGCCGGGAAGGGGGATCTGCGAGGTCGGCAGTCCGGGGTCCGGAGCCGCCTCGACGGGCGTCCGGCGAGTTGCCCGCTGTGCAGAACTCCGGACTTCGTGCCACCGATCGCGGACCTGCCCGGCGGCTTGCCTCCCTATACAAACACTTGTATACATACTTCATGTCACTCGCGTTCTGCCGCAGCCATTACAGCTTCGGGTACGGGGTCGAGAGCCCCGGGAACCTCGCAGCGGCGGCAGCCGGAGCCGGCCTGAGGGCCTGCGTCCTCGCGGACTCCGGCAACCTCACCGGACAGGTCGAGCTCGCCGATGCGGCAGCGGGCGCCGGGATCAGGCCGGGGCACGGAGCGAAGCTGGAGATGCCGGGGGGCGGCACGTTCGTCTTCGTGGCGCTCGATGGAGGCTGGCCCGGGCTCTGCAGGCTCGTCACCTCATGCAGACTCCCCGGGCGGATCGGCATCGGCGAGGCCCTGGCCTCCGCCGCATCGGTCGCGGCCGTGGCCTTCCATCCCGGAGCGGTGCCCTGGCTTCGCGGCCAGGGCTTCCCTGGCAGGATCTACATGGCCGTGCCCCCGGCGCGTGCGTCCGCGCGGGCGCTCTCGGAAGCGGAGGCAGCCGGGGAGGGGGCGCGGCCCCTCGCCTTCCTTCCCGTCGTGTTCGCGTCGCCGGGGGCGTTCGAGCGGCACAGGATGGTCCGCGCGGGGAGTCTGCACTGCGCCGCGGAGCGCCTGCAGGCAGGCTCTCTTGCCAATCCCGCCGCGGTGATGCCGGGCGCCGGGGGCTTCGACTCCCTCTTTCCAGGATGTTTCCGGGCCACGGCGGAGGCGCGGGAGCTTGCGGAGGAACTCGGCTCGATGCCCCGGCCTCTGGCGGCCTCGGCCGATCCCTCAGGCGATTTCGTCGAGCTGGAGAGGAGATGCAAGGCGTCTCTCCCGCGTCTCTACCCCGCAGGGGGAGCGGCCCCCGAGCGCATGCGCATCGAGCTGGAGGCGATCAGGGAGGCGGGTTTGGCGGGCTACTTCCTGGAGTTCTCGGAAGTGATCGACTACTGCAGGCGCGAGGGGATAGCAGCCACGGCCAGGGGATCGGCGGCGGGGAGCATCCTCTCCTACCTGCTCGGGATCTCGGCCGTGTGCCCCCTGAGGAACGGCCTCTCCTTCGCCAGGTTCTTCAACAGGCTGCGTCCGGACCCCCCGGACATCGACCTCGACATCGACAGCGAGAAGCGCGACCTGGTGATACGCGAGGTTCTCTCCCGAGGTGGGGCGAGGGCCGGCTTCGTGGGAGCCGTCGTGTGCCACCGCCGCCGCTCGGCCTTCCGCACGGCGGCCGAAGCCCGGGGCCTGGGGCCGTCCGACATGGACTCCCTGGCCGCCCTGCTGTCCGATCCGGGAAACCGGGCGTGGAAGAGAGAGCCCGCGCGCTCGATCCTCGAGGCCGGGAGGCGCCTGGAGGGCATTCCGTCGCATCTCGCCCCGCATCCGTGCGGCCTGGTCATCTCACCCGGGCCCCTGCACGACACCGTCTCGATGGAGGAGGGGGCGCAGGGCCAGCCGCTGGTGCAGTTCGACGGCGACGCGGTCGAGAGGATGGGGCTGCTCAAGATGGACCTGCTGGGGCAGAGGGGCATGACCGTGATCTCACAGGTGTCGAGGCTGATCGGGGTGGCGGCTCTTCCGGCGGGGCGCCCTCCTTCGCCGGCGGCCATCGACCTGCTGGGGAGGGCCGAGACACTCGGGGTGGTGCATGTCGAGTCGCCTGCCATGCGGGGGCTCCTCAGGGAGATGGACATCCGGACGCTCGACGACGTCGCGAGGGCGCTCGCTCTGGTGAGGCCCGGGGCCTCCGGAGGGGGAGGCAGGGAGAGGTACATCTCCGCGATCCGGGGCGTCGCTCCTGCGAGATACGCATTGCCCCGGCTCCGCGAGCCTCTCAGGGACAGCTTCGGCATCCTGCTCTACGATGAGGATGTCTCGGAGGCCGCCCGTGCGATCCTAGGGCTGGACGAGGCCGAGGGCGACCTGATGAGGCGGCGGTTGAAGAGGGGTCGGGTCACCGACGACGAGATCCTCGGGCGGTGCAGGGCGGCAGGGCTCGACGACGGGGACGCCGCCAAGGCGCTTGGCGTGCTCAAGGGGTTCCAGGGCTACGGATTCTGTCGCTCGCACGCCTACGCCTACGCAGCGGTGGCCTGCGAGTCGGCTCTTCTCAAGGCGACGAGGCCCGCGGAGTTCATGGCCTCCGTGCTGGCAGGAGGAGGGGGGTTCTACGCGCCTTCCGTCTATGTCGAGGAGTCGCGCAGGCTGGGCCTCAAGCTGTACCCGCCGGGCATCAACTCCGGCGAGTGGAGCGCCAGGCCTTATCGCGGGGGCGTGATGCCCGGATTCTGCTGCCTTCGCGGGATGGGTCCGTCCGAATTCGAGAGGCTCGAAAGGGGGCGCCCCTATGCCGATCCCTCGGGCGTGGTGACCGCGGGATGCGGAAGGCAGGTCGCCGAGGCGATGGCCAGGGCAGGCTGCTTCGACGAACTCGGCATCAGGCGGTCCCAGGCCCTCTGGGGACTCGACTGCCGCGACGGCGGGCTGCTCGGTCGCTCCGCCGCCCTGCCGGACCTGCCGGACTACGGGCTGGAGGAGAAGGTGATCGCGGAGCTGGGCTCGCTCGGGCTTGCGCTGTCCGCCTGTCCGCTGGAACTGGTCGAGAGACCCGCCGGAACCAGGGAGATCTCGCGGCTCGGGAGGCTTGCCTGCAGGGTGTGGGGCCAGGTGCTCGCCGCGAGGAGGCTGGAAGGCGGAAGCGGCTTCGTGATGCTCCACGACGGGACGGGATTCCTCGATGCGTTCCTCCCTCCGGGTCCGTTCGGATCGGCGCAGGTGCTGTCGCGTCGGCGGGGCGCCACACTGGTTCTGAGGCTGGTTCCCGAGCCGGGGGGGAGGTGGCGCGCGACGGCAGTCGAGGCCGGTCCGTTGGCACCCTTCCCCGGGGAGGCAGATCCGCGCCCGTCCGGGGCGCCATTGACGCGGAATCGCGCTGAGTTATGAAAAAGAGCCTGAACTGCATGGGAGGTGCGAAGGATGAAGCCCGAGCCGCTTGGCCCAGAACAACTGAGATGGAGATGTCCACCGAGCGCCTTCGGCTTCCGGCGCACCGACGAGATGGAGCCCTCCGAGAAGATCGTGGGCCAGGACAGGGCCGTCCGTGCGGTCCGGCTGGGGCTGGAGATCCAGTCGATAGGCTACAATATGTTCGTCACGGGCGTGTCGGGAACGGGCCGCGAGACGACGGTCAAGCGCATACTGGATTCGCTGGACCTCTCGACCACCTCTCTCAGGGACATCCTGTACGTCCACGACTTCACCGACGCATCCAAGCCGATTGCCCTGGTGTTCCCGGCGGGGGAGGGCGGCAAGTTCGCGGCCGATCTGAGGCAGTGCGTCGAGCTGTTGAAGGCGAACATCCCGGCGGTGGTGGCGAGCGAGAAGATGTCGATGGAGCGGCGCAACCTCGCGAACCAGTTCAAGGCGCGGCAGCAGGAGGTGATGCAGGGCCTCGACGCGGCAGCCAAGGAGAAGGGCTTCACCGTGGTCAGCATCCCCGTCGGACCCGACCAGTTCAGGCCTGACGTGCTGCCGGTGATCGACGGCCAGCCGGTGACCTTCGAGCGCATCGAGGAGCTCAGGAACGAGGGCAAGCTGAAGGAAGAGGACGCCAAGAAGTACGCCGGCATCCACGAGGAGCTCTTCATCAAGCTCACCGATTCCTTCCGCAAGACCCGCAAGCTCGAGCTCGAGGCCCAGGAGGCGGTGAAGGAGCTTCACAGGAGGCTCCTGAAGCCTACCGTGGAGGGCATCATCGACAGGCTGAAGGAAGGAGCCGGCGAGGGTGTCGCCGACTACGCCGACTCGCTGACGAACTCCATGCTCGGCGACCTCGACGACTTCGTGAACCCCGGGCAGGACGAGGACCCCTACTACCTCTTCACAGCCAACATCCTCGTCGACAACAGCAAGGCCAGGGGCCGGCCCGTGATAATCGAGCACTTCCCCGACGCGACCAGCCTCTTCGGGACCATCGAGCGCATAGTCGTCGAGAACAAGCCATACAGCGACTTCACAATGATCCGCGCGGGCTCTCTCCTCAGGGCCGACGGCGGATACCTGATAATGGACGCCATGGACGTCATCAGGCAGCCGGGCCTCTGGCAGGCGCTGATGCAGACGCTGAGGAACCAGACTGTCGTCATCAGGCAGCACGATCCGTTCGGGCTGTTCCCCGTGGAGCTCCAGCCGGAACCGATGGACATCAACGTGAAGGTCATCCTACTGGGGTCGGCCTTCCTCTACTACCTGCTCGGGGCCAACGACCCCGAGTTCGGCCTGCTCTTCCGCATCCGTGCGGACTTCGACGATCAGATGGAGCTCAACGACGCCAACCTCAGGGACTTCGCAGAGGTCATCGGGTACATCGCACGGAGCGAGGACCTTCCGCCGATAACGGGCGAGGCGATGGGGGCGCTGGCCGAACAGGCGGTCCGTCTGACAGAGAGGCGCGACAGGATCTCGACCGAGTTCAGCAGGATAGCGGACTTCGCGCGCCAGGCCGCCTACTGGGCGAGGGTGGACGGGGCCGCCGCCGTCGAGGCGAAGCATGTCCGCCAGGCGATGGCAGAGAAGAGGCGCAGGCTCTCCATGTCCGAGGACTACGCCCTCGACGGCATCGCCAAGGGCGAGCTGCTGATGGACGTGTCGGGCTCACGCGTCGGCCAGGTGAACGGCCTCGTGGTCATGTCGAGCATGGAGTACTCCTTCGGACTGCCGATCCGGGTCAGCGCCATGGTCTCGCCGGGCAGGGAGGGGCTCATCAACATCGAGCGCGAAGCCGAGATGTCCGGCCCTATACACACCAAGGGTGTGATGATCATAAATGGAATCCTGAGAGGTAGATACGCCAGGGACTTCCCTCTCTCCGTCAGCGCCAGCCTTTGCATGGAACAGAGCTACGGCGGTGTCGAGGGGGATAGCGCATCCTGCGCCGAGCTCTACGCGATCCTGAGCTCCCTGTCCGGCCTTCCTCTCAGGCAGGATCTGGCGGTGACCGGATCCGTCAACCAGTTCGGAGAGGTCCAGCCCATCGGCGGCGCCAACCAGAAGATCGAGGGCTTCTTCAGAGTGTGCGTCCTGAAGGGGATCACCGGGACGCAGGGGGTGCTGATCCCTGCCACGAACATCGAGCACCTGCAACTCGACGACGAGGTCATCGCCGCCGTCGAGGGGAGGCGCTTCAGCATCTACCCGGTCCGCACGATCGACGAGGGCATGGAGATCCTCACAGGCTTGCCGGCAGGAGAGCTGCAGCCCGATGGAAGCTACCCGGGGGGAAGCGTGAACGCCCTGGTCGATGCGAGGCTGCGTGAGATGGCTGCGATCGTCAGGAAGTTCGGCAAGGGGGACTGAGGCCATTCCCGGTCGAGGCCGCAGGCTGAGGGTCTTCACTAGCAGCTGGGGCCAGCTCGAGAGCGGCGGCTCCAACATCGGAGACCTGGCGATCTTCGAGGCTCAGCTGCACGACCTCGCAGGGTCCTTCGAAGTCGGCATAGCCTCTGCCGACCCCGCCTCCACTGAACGGTCGTATCGCGTGCGGGCCTTCTCGACAGGCAGAGGCCGCACGGCGGCCTATCTCGCCGGGGTCCTCTGGGCCGACGCAGTGATAGTGGGGGGCGGAGAGCTCGCCCAGGACAGGTCTTCCCTTTTTTACACTCCCTTCAATCTCCTGCCTCTCCGCTTCGCATGGTGGCTGGGCAGGCCGGCCTTCGCCTGGGCCGTGGGCATAGGCCAGGGCGGAGAGCTCGCCCCCTGGACCCCACCCCAGCTTGGCAGATGGCTCGCGAGGGCCCGTGGAGTGACAGTGAGGGACGGGCCGTCGCGCACTTCGCTCCTCGGAGCGGGCCTGAGCCCCGTGAGGGTAGTTCATACTGCCGATGCGGCCTTCTCCCTGGCAGGCAGTTACGAGCCCGGGCCGCGCCCCGGGGACGTTCTCGGGGCCGCGCCCCGGGACGTGTCGAACAGGAGCGGTGCCCTGCTGCCCCTGGAACTGAGGAGGAGGCTCGGCCTCACCAGAAGCGGGGACGCGGGGGACGCGGACCTCAGGCAGTGGGCGCAGGTGCTGGACAGGCACCTGGAGGTGCACGGCGGAAGGATCAGGCTGTTCGCCTTCCACACGGGCCCCCTGTCCAACTCCGACGACTCGTCGTGCGCGAGGGTCGCCTCGCTGATGAGGCATTCCTCGAGGGCCGACCTGGTGAGGACCGGTGACCTGGGATCATTCATGTCCGAGATGGGCGGCTGCAGGGCCATCCTGACGTCACCCCTGCACGGGGCCATCCTCGGGCTGATAGCAGGGGCCCTTCCCGTCTCAGTCCCGTATTCCACGAAGAGCTCCAGGTTCATGGAAGAAGCCGGCCTGCGGGACCTTTCGGTCCGCCGTGACGGAGGAGCCTGGGCCGAGGACGCCTCCACCAGGCTCGACAGGGCCTGGAGGGAGTGTCCCGGGATCTGGACGGCGCTCAGGGAGCGCCGGGCGGATCTGATCGACAGGGCCGCCGCCAACCGCCGGCTGTTCTGCAGGATGTGCCTGGAGCAATGAGGGCGGCTTGCCCCGGGTCGCACGGGCCAGATATAATTCCTGTTGGCCCATGAATCTGCGCCGGGAGCCGACCCGGCGCCTGTTAGGTTTCTCTTCCCCTCGTGCTACTTGCATCGGGGACACAGGAGGTCCAAGTGGAGAAGGGGTTCAACCCGTTCGCAATGGCCCAGGCCCAGTTCGACGCCGTGGCGGAGAAGCTGGGCCTGCAGCCCGCAGTCCGCGAGTTCCTGCGCTGGCCCCAGCGCGAGTACCACTTCACGATCCCCGTCCGGATGGACGACGGATCCGTAAGGGTGTTCCGCGGGTTCCGCGTGCAGCACAGCGACGTGAGAGGTCCCTGCAAGGGGGGGATCCGCTTCCACCCCCAGGAGACCGCCGACACGGTCAGGGCCCTCGCGACATGGATGACCTGGAAAACCTCCGTTGTGGACATCCCTCTGGGTGGAGGCAAGGGAGGCGTCATCTGCGATCCCCACGAGCTCTCCGACAGAGAGCAGGAGCAGATCTGCAGGGGCTGGGTGCGCCAGATCTGGAAGAACGTCGGCCCGTTCCAGGATGTCCCCGCCCCGGATGTGATGACTAGCGGCAAGCACATGATCTGGATGCTCGACGAGTTCGAGACGCTTTCCGGAGGCAGGTACCCCGGGTTCATCACGGGCAAGCCCCTGGGCGTGGGCGGCTCCCTGGGTCGCACCGAGGCGACCGGCTACGGTCTGGTCTACACGGTCCGCGAGGCCCTCAAGAGGATGGGCCTCGACATCAGGACCACGGCGGCCGCGGTCCAGGGCTTCGGAAACGTAGCGCAGCACGCGATTGAGCTCTACTCCAGGTATGGCGGGAAGGTGCTCTGCGTCTCCTGCTGGGACCAGAGGGACCGCACTTCCTACACATACAGGAAGCTCGACGGGATCGACCTGGGGTTTCTCCTGGGAATAACCGACCGGTTCGGCACAGTGGATCCGCAGAAGGCGATCGAGGCTGGCTACGAGAAGCTCCCGGGCGACGCCTGGATCGAGACCGAGGCCGACATCCTGATGCCGTGCGCCCTCGAGAACCAGGTCAATGCCGAGACCGTGAGGAGTATCTCGCAAAAAGTGAAGATAGTCGCCGAGGGGGCCAACGGTCCCACCACGCCCGAGGCCGACACGGAGATGAAGGAGAGGCGGATCTTCGTGATCCCCGACTTCCTCTGCAACGCCGGCGGCGTCACCTGCTCCTACTTCGAACAGGTCCAGAACAACATGAACTACTACTGGGAGAAGGACGAGGTTCTGGCGAAGCTCGACACCAAGATGACAAACGCATTCCACGCGGTGGCCGATCTCGCGGAGAAGCGCGGCGTCTACATGCGCGATGCGGCCTACATGATCGCGATAGAGAGGGTCGCCCAGGCCTCCAAGCTGCGCGGCCTCGTGTAGCAGATCCATCGAGCGCGGGCAGGGCTCCGGGCCTCTCCGGAGCCCTGCGCATCTCTCTGCATGCCCGGACCGCGGCCGGCATCGTGCTTCGGGGACGCCGGCAGCGTATGATGAGGATCCGAGAGCGGTCACAGCTCCGTGGAAGCGGTGCATCGGGAGACACGGATGAGCACACAGGCTCCTGGCTCCAGGGCATTCCTGAAGCGGTTCGCAGTGCTTTCGATAGCAGCGGCGGTCGTGACCATCGGCCTGAAGACCGGGGCCTGGCTGATGACAGGCTCGGTCGGTCTCCTGTCGGACGCTCTCGAGTCCCTGGTGAACCTGGCGGGGGCCGTGATGGCCTTCTGGATGCTGTCCGTGGCAGCCCGCCCCGCAGACGAGGACCACGCCTATGGGCATGGCAAGGCCGAGTACTTCTCGAGCGGCTTCGAGGGCATGCTCGTGCTTCTTGCGGCCATCAGCATAGGCTTCACTGCGGTGCAGCGACTCATCCACCCGAGGGGGCTGCAGGAGATCGGACTCGGGCTGGGCGTGTCGCTCCTCGCCTCCGTAGTCAACCTCATGGTTGCGCTACACATCCGGTCGGCCGGCAGAAGGCACGACTCGATAACATTGATCGCGAACGCCAGGCACCTGCTCACAGACGTGCTGACTTCGGCGGGAGTCATCGCGGGAGTGGGCGCCGTGGCTCTCACGGGCTGGCAGCGGCTCGACCCGGTCATCGCGATAGCCGTGGCCTGCAACATAGTATTGACAGGTTTCAGGATCGTGAAGGAGTCGGTCTCCGGGCTCATGGACCGTGCCCTTCCGCCCGCGGAGCTGGAGACCATCAATGCCGTTCTGAACAAGCACAGGATTGCAGGCGTCGAGTACCACGAGGTCCTGTCCAGACGCGCCGGCTCCCGCCGCTTCGTCTCCATGCACGTCCTGGTCCCCGGGGCGTGGAGCGTCCATGCAGGCCACGGGCTGCTCGAGCACATAGAGGCCGAGCTCCGGGAGTCGCTGCCGGACCTCGTGGTCTTCACCCATCTGGAGTCCCTGGAGGATTCGGCTTCCTGGCACGGAACCCCTTCGGACCCACGGTAGGCCAGCCCCCGGCCCCGCTTCCCGGGACCGGGGGCTGCTCGTCGTTCCTGGTGCCTCAGTCGTCCCAGCTGTTGCCGTCTATGAGGTCTGGCCGCCCGATCTTGTTGAGCAGGGCCACTCGCACCCTCTCCCAGTATCGGTTCAGATGCCTGGCCACCGAGTGGCGGTCCCAGTCGGTCGGCCTGTAGCTGCCGGGATCCGGGACCACGAGCGAGCCGACGTAGGAACCGTCGTCGTAGACCCTCTGGATCTGGCTGTAGATCTCGCGGATGTCCTGCTCGCTCGCGATGCCGTTCGAGGTCGCCTTGTAGAACTGCACCGTGACCCGGATCGGGAAGCTGGGATCCCGGCGGATCCGCAGGCCGTCGATCTCGGTGAACGGACCCTCGAGGTCACCATGGCCGACGACGGCCGCTTCGACGTCGGAGCGGGCCATGGCCCCTGCGCACGGCGCCGCGCTCTCGCAGCACATGTCGCAGGCATCGTCGAACCAGGTGCTCTGGGGATTCCACTGCTTCAGCGGTATCTGGATGAGGAGGACCATGTTGAGGCCCTCCTCCCCCGCGGCGCTGACCGACTGGCCATGGTCGCGGCCATCATCCCTGAAGTCGCTCAGGCGCTCTCCGGTGAAGCTTGCCCTCATGCCGTCGTCGTTGAAGAACAGCCTCTGGCCCCATGACCAGGCACCCGGCACCGGATCGCGGGAGTTGTCTATGACGGTGGCGCTGGTTCCCTCCCGAGTGCAGAGGATGGCGAGGACCGCGGGGTCGCCCTCGTAGGACTCGTAGTTGAAGAGGACGGGGTTGAACGTGGCCTCCCCGTCGCTCTGGATCGGGAGGAAGACGGCCTGCGCGCTGACCAGGACGACGCTGTCGCGGGCTGCGAGCAGGCTGCGCTCCCGGCCGCGCCAGGAATGCGGATCGTGCAGATAGTCCCTGATATGGCCGACATAGTCGGTGAGTGTAATCGGCTCCAGGTCATCTCCGTGCTCGTTCCCGACGAGGAGGAAGAAGTGGTCAGGGTCGAGATCCGCCGAGATGTCGTTGAAGTTCGGAAACCTGATCACCGGCATGCAGGTCAGCATCGTGTCGCCGGTCGCAGGATCGCTGTGGTGGACCTGGATGGTGAAGTCGCTGATGTTCGGGCCCCAGCACGAGCCGTAGTACCTCCCGGTGTCCTCCCAGGTCACGTTGACGATGTTCAGGCCGTACCTGGAGATCATCTCGTTGATCCCGGAGTCCCAGGTCATGTTGGCCACCCTGTCGACCACCGTCGTGTAGTCGTCGTTCATCGCCGGCCTTCCGGCCAGCCCGAGGATCGCTGCGAGAACCAGTCCAGTCATCTCTCCAACCTCCGGTTGATGTCCCTTCTGCCGCTGATACATCCCGGAAAGCCGGGCTATTCCTTGTGCAGGTGGTGACCGGGTCCCGGTGGCTCTCCTTGCTGCGACACCGGCCGCAGTCCAGATTAGGCCTGATCGACGCCTGTCTCTCTCGCCGGGGATATGCGTGCGATCATCGGACCCCTGCCCGTGGAGGACGGATGGGACTGATCCCGTCGCCCGTCGCCTCGCTCGCGCTCCTCGCCCTGTGTCCGGCATGCCTCGGCCGGGCATCGGGATCGGCGGCTCCGGCCGGCAGGACGGGGAGAGACTTGTCTGCCCTCGACAGCCTGCTCGTGCAGAGGCGATCGGTGCGCTCCTACGCCGACTCGTCCCTCACCCGGGAGGAAGTAGTCCACCTGCTGTGGGCAGCCTGCGGCCTCCTTCCGGACGAGAGGCGCACCGTGCCCTCCGCAGGCGCGTTGTACCCACTGAGGCTGATCGTCGTATGCGGCGACGTGGAGGGGATCTCCGCAGGCATCTACGGATTCTCCCCGACTGACTCCAGCCTGACCCTCGTCGCCGCGGGCGATCTTCGGGACGATCTCTCGGACGCCTGTGCGGGACAGCCCTGGGTCTCCACGGCCCCCGCGGCGATAGTGATAGCTGCGGAGCCGGAGGTCACAGTGGCGCACTACGGCGACAGGGGCATGCGCTATGTCATCCTGGAGGCGGGTCATGCCTCGCAGAACATCTACCTCGAGTGTGCTTCGATCAGCCTCGGAACCGTGGCGGTCGGGGCCTTCGACGACTCGGCGGTAGCGGCCGTCTGCCGGCTGTCGGCCGACGAGATGCCGATCTATGTCATGCCTGTCGGAAGGATAGACTGATGCCAGCAGCCTTCCTGGTGATCCTGGTCCTGGCGGTCGTCGGCCTGATCGCCCTGGGTTCTGCATTCGAGCGCAAGCGGAGTTCGAAGTGGGAAGCTGTGGCATCCAGGAACGGATTCCAGTTCCTTCCCTCAGGCCCTCCTCCGCCCTACTCCTTCCATCTGCTGTCGAAGGGCCACGCCCGGAGGAACCGCAACATCATGAGCTGGGACGGCGGGGGCTACCGGATCACGCTCTCCGACTACGCCTACACGATCAGCAGCGGGAGGAGCAGCACCACGTACCGTCAGACCATCTGCCTCCTGGAGGATCCCAAAGTGATGATCCCGCCCTTCAGCCTGAGGCGCGAGCACGGGATACTCGACAGGATAGGCGGCAGCCTGGGGATGCAGGACATCGACTTCCCGGAGGACGAGACCTTCTCGAAGTCATTCGTGCTGAAGGGCAACGAGACAGGGGTGCGCGAGTGCTTCGGAGCCGACCTCAGGGTCTTCCTGGTCGGGGCGAAGGGCATGTTCTCGACCCTGGAGGGGCGCGAGAACGCGGTTCTCGTCAACTTCGGCAGGATGATCGATCCGGATAGATACGGAGAGTACGCAGGGCTCGGGATGGAGCTGTTCGCGAGGTTCAGGTCCGCCTGTGCGTCCTCGTGGAATGTCCCGTTCGCAGGGCGGTAGCTCCCTTCGCGGCATCATGAACGGGGGAGGAAGATGAGACTTTGGCTGCTGCCCGTGCTCGCGGCCCTCGCGCGCGCCTCTGCGGGTCTTGTCTTCGTGGCCGATCACGACTACGAGGCGGATGTGCTCGTCTACGCCGTGGACCACGACTACGAGGCCGATCTCGACGTCTTCGTGGCCGATCACGACTACGAGGCGGAGGGTACCGACGAGGTGTGGTACTTCACCGACCACGACTACGAGGCGGATGTGGTCATCTACTACACCGACCACGACTACGAGGCCGACCTGAAGGTCTTCTTCGTCGATCACGACTACGAGGCGGGATGGAACCACGGCCACGCCTGGCAGGAGAGGCTCCATTGAGAGCGGGCCCGTTCGCGGCCGCAATCCTGCTGCCGGCCTGCTCGTGCATCCTCGATCCGGCCGCGGAGCCGGGCTATCCCTCCCGGTATGCCATGGCCGTGGAGTGCGGCTCGTTCGGATCACCCTCCTGCTGTGACATCAGGGATGATCTGGCCGTCGGCGGCGCGGGGGACGAACTCCTGATCATCGACTGCGCGAACAGGGATCTGCTGTTCGAGACAGCCCTCCAGGACACGGTGAAGGATGTGGCCATGGGCGACTCGTGGGCGCTTGCCCTCCTGCCGGGCTCCGTCGTCCCCGTTTCCCTTTCCTCCGGCCAGCCCGGGGACCCTGTCGAGCTCCCTTCGGAGGGCGTCGGGATCACCGCCTGCTCCGGCAAGGTCGCAGTCCTCTGCTCCGACGGGACCATCGTGCTCTTCGACGAGGGCTCGTGGGGGAGCGTGACGATCGTGAGGACTGGTCTGGAGGAGCCGACAGGCATGACCGCTGACTCGACGCTCTCCGCCGTCTATGCCGACGACCCGGCAGGTTCCAGGATGGTGAGGATCGATCCGCTGTCCGGACAGGTCACTGCAGAGTGCGACATCTACGGGTCTCTGGTGGACCTGGAGAGAGCCACGGAAGGCGTCTGCGCCGCCGTCGAGGGAAGCAACGAGCTGTGGATGCTGGGGGCGTCGTGCGAAGTGCTGTACCTTCTCACCTTCCCCACTGTCCCGGGATGCGGGGCCTCGATGCCGGACAACAGCTTCTTCTTCGCGGGCTGCCCCGGACCGGGCCTCGTGGTGTGCGCCCAGTCGGGCGAGCAGGTTCTCCTGGACGGCTCCTATCAGGGCCTGGCGGATATCGCTCTCTCGGGGGACTACGCCGTCCTTGCCTCAGCCTCCGACAGCGTGCTGTTCGTTCTGGAGAAGTAGGCCGGTACCAGGGGCCCCGGCCGGCGCCGCCCCGGCACCACCGTCGGCCTGCGGCCCTCGGCCGCTCTTCAGAAGTTCACCGACAGCCCGGCGCGGACCACCGGATAGACGCCGATCCTGTTCATCTGGTGCTCCAGGCTCTCGCGCTCGGACTCGACTCCCGCTCCAAGGGCCTGCTGGAGATACGCGGGCAGGCTGCCGCCGTGCTGGTTCAGCTCCAGGTCGTACTTCTGGAAGGCGGCTCCGATGTCCAGGCTCAGGCCGAGAACACCGGCTCTCCTGCTGTCCCACCCGAGGCCCAGGTAGGGCACGACCGGGAGCATCCGGACGCTGCCCGTCACGGTCCCGAGCTGATCAGGCGTGTAGGTCAGCCCGCCGAGGCTGAGCGGCTCGGTCGGCGAGACCGACACATCGACATTCCCCATCACGGCCATGCCGCCGGCACTGATCCTGAACGGGCCGCTGGACGGGTACAGGTCGACGAAGGCGCCCAGCCAGTCCAGGGACGCGTCGAAGGAATAGGGGATCCCGTGGTAGTTCAGCGTTGTCTGGCCGCCCATCAGGCCGTGGCTGAAGCGGAGACCGGCGTGCCGGCCGATGCTTACCGTCGCGTCCAGCCCTATCCCCGTCGTCCCGCCTGCCGGACCGAGAGTGAAGCTGCCTGCATGTGAAGCCGCGGGCAGGAACACCAGGACAGCTCCCATCAGCCACGCGGCGCGAGAGATCCGATCCGTGCACATAGGGACTTGCCCTTCTACCCCGGGACCCCTCCTCCTACGAGAACAGCGGCCGGAGCCCGGGGTTCCCCCCGACCCGTGCCGGCGCCGCGCCCTCCCGATTGACAGGCAGCCTCGCACCGCGCTTGTTACCGATGAACCCGGGCCGGGGAAGAAGGGATGATCTTGGCAGACACAGCATCAACCTTGGGATCCGAGGCGGAGGCACGCGTGCCGAAGCCTGAGTGGTGCGTCATCGTCGACCTCCTCTGGGAGACGAACCCCCTTCTGGTCAAGCGTATCGGCCGCAAGATGATGAACTACCTCTTCAAACGCGGCGTAAAGCGCATCGGCGAGGTGATGGCCGACGTCCTGACGAAGGGTCCGACGGCCTGATGAAGGACGACCAGTATGCTGACAACAGGCCTACGGCGAGGATCGACTACGAGGCGCTGGAGGAGTTCATCGACGAGGTCTTCAAGGTGGCCGAGGAGGAGCTCAGCACCGACGAGATCACGAGCATGGTCAGCACCTGGCTGAGATACGAGAACACTCGTTTCCTGACCTCCGCGGCCGAGAAGCGGGACATCCCCCTGGCTCAGATCTCCGAGGCGCTCCAGAGGTTCATGATGCTTCCCGAGTCCCAGCGGAACCTCTCGCCCGAGGAGGCCACGGGCATCCGCGTCGCCCTGGTGCGGAGGTTCTTCGCCGAAGACCTGGACTACATCAACGTGGTGAAGAAGCATGTGACCGTCTCCGACTTCGCGGCGGTGCTGGGCCATGCGTTCGGACCTTCTTCGGGCAACGGGAAGCTGGGCGGGAAGGCCTCGGGGTTGTTCAGGGCCGAGAGGATACTCGCCGACGCCAAGGCCGACCATGTGGTCCTGAGGAACCTGAGGATCCCTAGGAGCTGGTACATAACCTCCGACGGGATACTCGACTTCGTCCACCACAACGCGCTGGAGGAGCTCCTGTCGATAAAGTACACCGATCCGTCCGAGCTGCGCCAGGAGCACGCCTACCTCAGGCAGATCTTCAAGAACTCGTTCCTGCCCAACGAGGTCATGAACGGCCTCAGCATGGCTCTCGACGACTTCGGGGACTCGCCCCTGATCGTCCGGTCGTCGAGCCTCCTGGAGGACAGCATCGGATCGGCATTCGCAGGGAAGTACAAGAGCTTCTTCGTGGCGAACCAGGGCACGAAGAAGGAGAGGCTCGAGGCCCTGGCGGAGGCCGTGGTGGAGGTCTATGCGAGCGTCTTCGCGCCGGACCCGATCGAGTACAGACGCGAGCGGGGCCTGCTGGACTTCCACGAGGAGATGGCCATACTGATACAGGAAGTAGTGGGGAGCCGCGTGGGCGACTACTATTTTCCCGCGTGTCCGGGGTCGCATTCAGCAGGAACGAGTTCCGATGGTCACCCAGGATCCGCCGCGACGATGGGGTCATCCGCCTTGTGACGGGCCTGGGGACCAGGGCCGTCGACAGGGTGGGTGAGGACTACCCCGTCCTGGTCAGCCCCGGCCAGCCCGGGCTCAGGGTGAACATCTCTCCCGACGAGATAGTCAGGTACGCCCAGAAGAGCCTGGACGTCGTGAACCTCAGGACCCGGCAGTTCGAGACCGTGCCGTTCGACGACCTGGTCCGGCACCATGCAAGGGACTACCCCGCCCTGGCCTACATCATCTCGCTCTTCCAGGAGGGGAACCTGTCCGCTCCCGTGGGCACGATCTTCAATCTCCAGCAGCAGTATCCGGTGGTGACCTTCCAGAAGCTGCTCGCGCAGAGCCCCTTCGTGTCCCAGATCAGGACGATGCTGACGCTGCTGGAATCCGAGCTGGGTTTCCCCGTGGACATCGAGTTCGCCTACGAAGGAGACATCCAGACGCCCTGCCTGCTCCAGTGCCGCCCGCAGAGCCAGGGCAGGAGCGGAGAGGCGGTGAAGCTGCCCTCCGGGGTGCCCGACGGCGACATCGTGTTCACAGCATCCAGGTTCGTGACCACCGGTCTCCTCGGTGGCATCGAGTACCTGGTCTACGTGGATCCGGAGGCATACGACTCCCTCGAGACCGTCGAGGAGCTAGCCGAGGTCGGCAGCATCGTCAGTCGGCTCAATTCGAGGTTGCCCGCCAGGAGATTCGTCCTCATGGGGCCCGGCCGCTGGGGCAGCAGGGGGGATATCAAGCTCGGCGTCAGGGTCGGCTACAGCGACATCAACAACACTGCCATGCTGGTCGAGATAGCACGGGCCCGAAGCGGCCATGTGCCCGACCTTTCCTTCGGAACGCACTTCTTCCAGGACCTCGTGGAGGCGGACATCAAGTACCTGCCGCTCTATCCCGACGATCCCGGCGTGATCTTCGACGAGTCCTATTCAGCCGATCGCCCAACATGCTGCGCAGGTTCGTCCCCGACGCGGGAAGCCTGGAAGGCGTCGTCAGGGTGATAGGGCCGGGCGGCGATGGCGGAGCCCGTTTCACCGTGGTGATGGACGGAGACGCCGACAAGGCAATCTGCTACGTCGCCCGGGCACGATGAGGTCCGGGATGGCGCGAAGGCTCTGCCGGCTCGCGGAGGGACTGGGAGGTCCGTTTCCTCGCCCGGCCTCCTGCGGGACCTGCCCTGGGCCGGATCAGCGGAATCTTCGGTCTGACCCCGGCCCATCGATCCTCAAGGGGCTCCTTCCCGTCCGGCTGTCGGAGGTGCCGCGCGAGATCGTGGCGGGAGTGACCCTCGCTGCGCTGGCCATCCCGGAGGTGATGGGGTATACCAAGATAGCTGGTACTCCGGTCATCACCGGGCTCTACACACTGCTCATCCCGCTCGTCCTGTTCGCCTTGTTCGGGGCGTCCCGCCACCTGGTCGTGGGGGCGGATTCCGCGACTGCGGCCATGCTCGCTGCAGGTCTGGCGGGGCTCGCCGTCACCGGCTCGGCCGAGTACGTCGCCCTTGCGGGGGCGGTGGCGCTCATGGCAGCCGGCTTCCTTCTGCTCGCCCGCGTGCTGCGCCTCGGGTTCCTGGCCAACTTCCTATCCCGGACCGTCCTTGTCGGATTCCTGACAGGGGTCGGGATACAGGTGGCTCTCGGGCAGATCCAGGGGATGCTGGGCCTGCAGGGAGGAGGAGACTGGTCCGTCGGACGGCTCCTGGAGAACCTGCACCGCATCGGGCAGGTTCAACCCTACGACCTGGGCCTGTCGATCTTCTCAGTCGCGGCCATCATGGGCCTGCGGCGGGTCTCGAAGCGGGTCCCCGGTCCTCTCATCCTGGTCATAGGCGCCATCGCGGCGAGCTGGGCCCTCCATCTGGAGTCGAAGGGCGTCTCCGTCCTCGGGACGATCCCGAGAGGGATGCCTGCCCTCGGACTGCCGGAGGTAGCCTGGAGCTGGGCACTGGCGGGGAGACTCCTCCCGCTCGCCCTCGGCATGTTCATCGTCATTCTCGCTCAGAGCAGCGCCACCTCGCGGGCCTACGCGAATCGCTACGACGAACGCCTCAGCGATGACGAGGACCTCGTGGGCCTGGGCATCGCCAACATAGGAGCCGCCCTGTCGGGCTCGTTCGTCGTCAACGGCAGTCCGACCAAGACCCAGATGGTCGACAGCGCAGGCGGACGGACCCAGCTGGCCCAGGTCACCACCGCCGTCGTGGTACTGCTCGTCCTGTTGTTCCTCACCGCGCCTCTGGCGCGCATGCCCCAGGCCGTCCTGGCTTCCGTGGTCTTCCTGATCGGTCTGGAGATGATCGACGTGAGGGGCATGAGGAGGACCTATGTGGAGCGTCCCTGGGAGTTCTGGGTCGCCCTTGCCACCACAGCGATCGTGGTGGGCTGGGGGGTGGAGCAGGGGATCCTCCTGGCGGTCTTCCTCTCGCTGATCGCCCACACGCGCCACGGCTATCGTCCGAAGAACTCCGTAGTGGTCCTGACCGGGACAGGGAGGTGGCGCGCGCTTCCCGTAAGCCACCCGGGCCAGGCCGCACCCGGCCTCGTGATCTATCGCTTCAGCCACAGCATGTACTATGCGAACAGCCTGCAGCTGTCCGAGGAGGTGCAGAGCCTGACAAGACAGGCGGAGCAGCCGCTGAAGTGGCTCTGCATCGACTGCATAGCTGTCGACGACATCGACTTCTCCGCGGCAGGGACCCTGCGGATGCTCCTCGGCGTGCTCGAGGAGCGGGGCATCCGGCTCGTGTTCGCCTCGGTGTCTGAGGACGTCAGAGCCGAGCTCGATCGCTCCGGCCTCTCCGAACTGATGGACCGCGGGGCCTACTACGCATCCATAGAGGACGTCGTCTCCGACTACGGCCGGCGAGTTCCGGAAATGTCCCCCTGACCGTGCACTCGGGCCGCCCTGCCGGCCCTACGGCGAGGCTGAGGCGGCCGGGTCACACTCCCTGTGGATGAACGAAGCCGAAGCGGTGGCATACACATCGCCGTTCCTCATCAGCTCCGCCGAGATCCTGTAGAGCGGGGGCCTGGCCTCCAGGATCCTGGCGGAAATCCGCAGTTCGCCATCGCATGGGACGGGAAGCAGGTAGCGGACCTTCAGCTCCGCGGTCAGCGCAGGCACGCCCCTGTGGATCAGGCAGTGGGTCATGGCCGCGTCGAGCAGGGCGCTTATCACACCGCCGTGCAGGATTCCATCGTATCCCTGGAGTTCAGGGCCCACCCTGAACAGAGCCCTCAGGCCGCCGTTCCCGTCATGCGTGAAGCGCAGGCCGAGGGACAGGGGGTCTCTCCATCCACAAAGGAGACAGTCTCCGTGCCTGAGCGACGCGGGATGGTGTCCTGTCTCCGGATCGGTGGTCACGCGCCTTCTCCCCCGGCCGCCGGCTCGACGCCGGTGATCCGCCTCAGGATCCCGCGAAGGATCCCGGCGGTTGCCGATGCCTGATAGTGGAATATGAAGGGATGCCCGGTGTCACCGGATTCGGCCAGAGCCGGGTCGAGCGGTATCGAGCCCAGGAAGGGGACCCCCATGTCCTCCGCTATGGCCCTGCCCCCGCCCGACATGAGGATCTCCGTGATCTCTCCGCACCTCGGGCAGGCGAAGCCGCTCATGTTCTCTATCAGGCCCAGCACGGGCACTCCGAGCCTTCTGCAGAAGGTGATGCTCCTCCTGACATCGATCGCCGAGATCCTCTGCGGAGTGGTGACGATGACCGCGCCGTCAACGGCACCCATGAGCTGACAGACGCTCAGCGGCTCGTCTCCGGTTCCCGGGGGGGAGTCGACGACGAGGTAGTCCAGGTCTCCCCAATCGACGTCGGAGAGGAACTGCCTGATGACCCCGGCCTTGAGAGGGCCCCTCCATATGATCGCCTCGTCGGCTCCTGCCGAGGTGAGGCCGAGAGAGACGACCTTGAGCCCCGATGCCTCCAGGGGGAGGATGCGGTCACCCTCCGCAGTCAGGGAGAGGCCCTCGACCCCCAGCATGGCAGGGATGCTCGGGCCGTGCATGTCCGCGTCCAGAAGGCCCGTGGAATGACCGTCGAGCGCCAGCGACACGGCGAGGTTGACTGCCACCGTGCTCTTGCCGACTCCGCCCTTGCCCGAGAGAACCAGGATCTTGTGCCTGATTCTCCTCAGGTTCCGTGCGAGCATCTCCTCACGGGGGTCGCCGGTGGCCGGGCAACCCGCTCCGATCCCGTCCTGTCTTTCGTCGCCCATCGATTCCTCCGATGCTCGAGATGGCCCGGACCAGGGCCCCATCAAATGGTAAGGGCAACCTAACCCACCGCGGCACGGGGGCGCAAGCGAGACTGCAGGCCGGCCCCAAAGCGAAGGGGGCGGCCCGCAGGCCGCCCCCTCTTCAGCCGGGCGCCAGTTCTACCAGATGCCCTGGGCCAGCATGGCGTCGGCAACCTTCACGAACCCGGCTGCGTTCGCGCCGAGGACGTAGTTGCCCTTGTCGCCATAGGCATCGCTGGCGGCGAGCGCCTGCGCGTGGATGTTCTTCATGATGCCGTGCAGCCTCGCGTCGACCTCTTCGCGTGTCCAGCTCGCGAAACCCGCGTTCTGCGACATCTCGAGACCGCTGGTGGCAACTCCGCCGGCGTTGGCGGCCTTGCCGGGGCCGTAGAGGATCTTGTTCTTCAGGAACAGCTCCACGCCCTCGATCACGGTGGGCATGTTCGCGCCCTCGGAGACCACATACACGCCGTTCCTGATGAGGTTGGCGGCGTCCCTGGCGTTGATCTCGTTCTGGGTGGCGGAGGGGAAGGCGCAGTGGGCCTTGTGGTCCCAGAGCGGATTGAAGTCGGCCTTGGGATCCACAGGCGTGTAGACCGCGCTCTTGTACTTGTCGGAGTACTCGCTGATGCGGCCGCGGCGGTTGTTCTTCAGGTCCATGACGAAGGCGAGCTTCTCCTCGTCGATGCCTGCCTCGTCAAAGACATAGCCGCTGGAGTCGGACAGCGTCACGGCCTTCCCGCCCAGCTGGTTGATCTTCTGGACGGTGTACTGGGCGAGGTTGCCGGAGCCGGACACGAGGCAGGTCTTGCCCTTCAGCGTCTCACCGCGGGTGGACAGCATCTCGGCCGCAAAGTAGACGGCGCCGTAGCCCGTGGCCTCGGGGCGGATCAGGCTGCCGCCGTACTGCAGGCCCTTGCCCGTGAGCACGCCGCTCCAGTTGGCGGTGATCTTCTTCCAGGTGCCGAAGAGATACCCAATCTCGCGGCCACCGACGCCGATGTCGCCGGCCGGCACATCGGTGTTCGGGCCGATGTAGCGGAAGAGCTCGGTCATGAACGCCTTGCAGAAGCGCTCGACCTCACGGTCCGACTTGCCCTTGGGATCGAAGTCGTCGCCGCCCTTGCCGCCGCCCATGGGGACGCCGGTGAGGGAGTTCTTGAAAATCTACTCGAAGGCCAAAAACTTCAGGATGCTGAGATTGACCGAGGGGTGGAAGCGGCAGCCGCCCTTGTAGGGGCCGATCGCGCTGTTGCCCTGGATGCGGAAACCGCGGTGGACGTCGATCTCGCCGTTGTCCCGCTCGTAGGCGACACGGAATGTGACTATGCGCTCGGGCTCGACGATCCTCTCGAGGATGCGCCCTTGACGTAGTCGGGACGCTTCTTGATGACGGGCTCGAGCGACTCCAGGACCTCGACGACGGCCTGGTGGAACTCCGGCTGCCCGGGGTCCCTCCTCTTCACATCCTCGAATACCTTGATGGTCTCCTGAAGCTTGAGCATCCTGGAGTCTCCTCTCCGTGAGTTGCACCTGCCCCCCGAGTGGGAGGGATGAGTTCGCCGGAAAGGTCAAGACTATTCTCGAACCCATCTTCCGTCAAGCTCGAAATGGAGGTCCGGAAGGGCCCTTTTCCTTGACCGCAAGAGGATCGGGCCGTATTCTGTCAGTCGTTTTCCCTACCCCAGGGATTCGACATGGAGGATGCCGGACTGATGTCTGATTCTGAGAAGACCGGCGCCGGTCTCCGGCTTGAGACGCCGTATGGATCACTCCTCTCCTCCCTCTCGCCGGTCCGCATCCGCAGCGTGCTGCTCGTATCCAGCCTTTACGACTACTTCATCCTCGAGGAGGACGGGAGGCTCGACGACCTCCTGCTGGCGGCCTTCGGCCGGTCCGGGAGCGGCGTCCCGAGCCTGAAGCAGGTCACGGGCGGGGAGGCTGCCCTCTCGGAGCTGGAGTCGTCCCGGTACGATCTGGTGATCTGCCTGATGAGGCTCGGCGACATGGACTTCTCGGAATTCGGGCGCCGCGCCAGGAAGATCCGCCCCGGAGTCCCCGTCGTGCTCCTCGCCTGGGACACGCCTGAGCTGCAGCGGTTGATCGAGCTCAGGGACCCGGCCGCCATCGACCGCATCTACGTCTGGCAGGGCGATGGCAGGGTGGTCCCAGGCATCATCAGGCTCGAGGAGGATTCGGCGAACGCGATCCACGATGCGTCGATATGCCGAGTGCAGAACCTGCTGGTCGTCGAGGACTCGGTCCACTTCTACTCGAGATACGCCTTCGAGGCCGTGGATCTCGTGGAGACCCTGATGGAGGGCATCCTCTCGGCCGAGGGGCTCTCGCCGGCACAAAGGAGCCTTCGGGCTCGGGCCAGGCCCAAGGTGCTCCTCGCGACCAGCTACGAGGAGGCCCTGGCCACCGCGCAGAGCATCGGGGACAACCTGCTGGGCCTTGTCACCGACCAATCCTTCCCCCGCTCCGGCTGCCTCGACCTCGAGGCCGGACCGCGACTGATCCGGGAGTTGCGGGAGAAGGATCCCAATCTCCCCGTGATACTCCAGTCCTCGGAGCCGGATGCCGCTGAGGGAGCGATGCCGGGGGTGTCCATCCTCTCCAAGGGTTCAGGCACGCTGATCAGGGATCTCAGGAGGCTCCTTGCCGAGGGGTTCGGCTTCGGACCACTGGTCTTCACGGGGCTCGGGCGAGGCCGTCGCGATCGTGGACAATGTGGACGCCCTGCAGATGGCTGTCGAAAGGATCCCTTCCGGTCCCCTCTGCGATGCGGCACGGTACGGTGCCCTCCAGAGGTGGCTGAGGGTTCACGCAGAACTGGAGCTGGCCGACAGGGTGGATGCCCTCGGCTGTCCCCCCGCCGGCCCCGCCGGGGACTTCCAGGCCGCTCTGGCATCTTCCTTCAGGGAGCACAGGATCAGCAGCCACAGGGGGTCGGTCCCACCCTACAGCCGGGCTTTCTACGAGGACTTCGCGAGGTTCAGCAGGATCGGGTCCGGATCCATAGGAGGTAAGGGCAGAGGGCTGGCCTTCATGGACAGGGTACTGACCGCCAGCCTGCCGCGAGACGCCTTCCCCGGAGTGGACCTCACGATCCCGAGGACCCTCGTGCTGACCACCGAGGTCTTCGAGGAGTTCGTCTCCTCCAACGACCTCCTGAAGGTCGGGCTGGAAGAGAACCGTGACCTCACCATCATTTCCAGCTTCCTGAAGGGCGATCTGCCGCCCACCATGCTGGGTGACCTCAGTGACTTCGCCGGGGAGGTCCGAACGCCCCTCGCGGTGAGATCATCCAGCCTGCTCGAGGACGCTCTCTACCAGCCCTTCGCCGGCATCTACGCCACGAAGATGCTCCCCAACAACTCGGCCTCGTTCGACGACAGGTTCAGGAGCCTGATCCTCGCCGTGAAGTTCGTATACGCCTCGACATACCTGAGGCAGGCGAAAGCCTACATCCGCTCCACGAACCACGGCGTCGAGGAGGAGAGGATGGCGGTACTGATCCAGTCGGTGGTCGGCAGGGAACACGGCGGCAGGTTCTATCCGTACTTCTCCGGAGTCGGGAGGTCGTACAACTACTACCCGGCAGGACAGGCCACTCCGGAGGACGGGGTCGTGAACGTGGCCCTGGGCCTCGGGAAGACGATAGTCGACGGCGGTGTCTCCATCAGGTTCACGCCCAGGTTCCCGCGCGTGCTCCCCCAGTTCGGGACGCTGGCGGATCTGCTCCGGCAGTCGCAGAAGAGGTTCTGGGCCGTGAACATGCTCCCTGGGGCAGGATCAGGATCTGACGAGGACGAGGACCAGTTCCTGGTCTCCGGAGACCTGCGCGCCGCTGAACAGGATGGGGTCCTTGACTGGATCGCCTCCACCTACCTTCCCGGGAGCGAGACCCTGGTGGAGGGGACGACGATGCCGGGTCCGAGAGTGATCGACTTCGGGCACGTCCTGAGGAGCAGCGTCTTCCCGCTCGCCGAGATCACCGGGGAGCTGCTCCGGATAGGCGAGACAGCCATGAACTGCCCCGTCGAGATCGAGTTCGCCGGGAACCTCGGCAGGGAGACGGCGCTCCCGGCCGAGTTCGCCCTCCTGCAGATGAGGCCCATGGTCTCAGGCGACGAGCTGTTGACGGTGGATGTCGAGGACGTGCCGACCGATCGGATCGTCTGCGCGAGCGACGAGGTCCTCGGGAACGGGAGAATCGAGGTCTGCGAGATCGTGTACGTCAGACCGGAGGCCTTCGATGCCTCCAGGACCGGGCTGATCGCCGCCGAGATAGACAGGCTCAATGCCGTGCTGGCCGGGGAAGGGCGCCCATATGTGCTCATAGGCCCGGGAAGATGGGGCTCCTCCGATCCGTGGCTCGGCATCCCTGTGAACTGGAGCGCCATCTCGGGCGTCAAGGCGATAGTCGAGGCCAGCTTGCCGGGGATGAACGTCGAGCCCTCCCAGGGCTCGCACTTCTTCCAGAACATGACGTCGCTGAGGATACCCTATTTCACCATTTCGCACGTGAGGCAGAGCCATGTCATGGACTGGGACTGGCTGGCTTCGCTTCCGGGATGGTCCGATACCGGACACATCAGGGCTGTCCGGCTCGAGCGGCCGGTGAAGATCGAGGTGGACGGACGTACCGGAAGAGGTGTTATTCTCAAGCCTCTGTAGCATGGGCAGCCGGATTGCGCCGGATCCCGGCGCGGAACTGGAGACTTGCGGATGTACGAGATTCTCGCGAAGGACCTGATCGGGCCGGACGTCCAGAGGTATGTGATCTCCGCTCCCGAGGTCTCGAGAAGGCGCAGGCCGGGGCAGTTCGTGATCGTTCGGATCTGCGAGGGCGGTGAGCGCATCCCCCTGACGATAGCGGACGCCGACCCCGGCGCAGGGACCATAACGCTCATCGTGCAGACGGTCGGGAAGTCGACTCTCCAGATGTCCAGGCTCCGGCCCGGAGACACCCTGACCGATGTCGCGGGCCCTCTCGGCAGGCCTACCCACATCGAGAAGTTCGGGACCGTCATCTGCTGTGGCGGAGGCATAGGGACGGCCCCGCTGCATCCGATAACGCAGGCCCTCCACCAGATCGGGAACAAGGTCATAACCCTGCTGTGCGCACGCACTGCCGGGCTCCTCATAATGGTCGACGAGATGGCGGCCGTGAGCGACGAGCTGGTGATCATGACCGACGACGGCTCCCGCGGCATCAAGGGCCTCTCCACCGACGGGATCAGGCTGATAGTGGACCGGGGCGAGCGCATCGACCATGTGTTCGCGATCGGACCTCCGGTGATGATGAAGTTCGTTTCCCTGCTCACGAAGGAGCTGGGCATACCGACCACCGTCAGCCTCAATCCGATCATGATCGACGGGACCGGCATGTGCGGCGGCTGCAGGGTCACCGTCGGAGGCGAGACGAAGTTCGCCTGCGTCGACGGCCCCGAGTTCGACGGTCACGAGGTCGACTTCGACGAGCTCATGAGAAGGCTCTCCGCATACCGCGAGAACGAGAAGACAGCCGTCGAGCACTACGAGTCCGGCTGCCGGCTCGGGCACTAGGAGGTCGAGCATGGACGCAAAGGAACGACTGGCGATCCCGCCCCAGCCCATGCCCGAGCAGGAGCCGAGGGAGCGCATCCACAACCAGCGCGAGGTCCCGCTGGGCTACACGCCCGAAGCCGCGATGAGGGAGGCCAGCAGGTGCGTCCGGTGCAAGAGGCCCTTCTGCACCGAGGGATGCCCTGTCGGAATCGACATCCCCGGCTTCCTCGACGCCGTGGAGCGGGGAGACTTCGCGGAGGGCATCCGCATCATCAAGAAGAGGAACGTCCTCCCCGCCGTCTGTGGACGGGTCTGCCCTCAGGAGGTGCAGTGCCAGCTCGCGTGCACCGTCGGCAAGTTCCAGCATGATCCCACCAAGTCGGTCGGCATAGGCAAGATCGAGCGCTTCCTGGCGGACTGGGAGCGTGAGAACGGCGTCGTGGAGATCCCGCGCAAGGCCGCCCCGACCGGGAGGAGGATCGCAGTGGTGGGCAGTGGCCCCGCAGGGCTCACGGTCGCCGGCGACATGATCCTCCTCGGCCACTCCGTCACGGTCTTCGAGGCTCTGCACAAGCCCGGCGGCGTGCTGGTCTACGGCATCCCGGAGTTCCGGCTCCCGAAGGCCATCGTCCAGAGGGAGGCGGACTACCTGAAGTCGCTGGGGGTCGAGTTCCGGATGAGCACGGTCGTGGGCCGCACCTACCCCATGGAGGAGGTTCTGGAGGACTTCGACGCCGTGTTCGTCGGGAGCGGCGCCGGGCTCCCCAAGTTCATGGGCGTGCCCGGGGAGAACCTGCTCGGGGTCTTCTCGGCCAACGAGTACCTCACCCGGGCGAACCTGATGAAGGCGTATGAGTTCCCTGCGAGCGACACCCCGATATACAAGGGCCGCAAGGTTATCACCGTGGGCGGAGGGAACGTCGCGATGGACTGCGCCCGGACGGCCCTGCGCATGGGAGCCGAGCGCTCCCTCATCGTCTACAGGCGTTCCGAGGCCGAGCTTCCTGCAAGGATAGAGGAGGTGCACCATGCCAGGGAGGAGGGCGTCGAGTTCCACCTCCTCCAGGCGCCCCTCGAACTCATGGGAGACGACAGGGGCTGGGTCAGGGGCATGAGGATAGAGAAGATGGGGCTCGGCGAGCCCGACTCCTCGGGGCGCCGGAGACCGGTGCCGATCCAGGGCTCCGACTTCGTAGAGGAAGTCGACTCGGTACTGGTGGCCATCGGCAACAGCCCGAATCCGCTCATCCACTCCTCTTTCCCGCAGATCGAAGTGAACAGGTGGGGAGGGATCGTCGCCAACGAGGCCACCGGGCAGACTTCCGTGAAGGGCGTCTTCGCCGGGGGCGACATAGTCCTCGGGGCCGCAACGGTGATTCTGGCCATGGGCCAGGGCCGCATAGCCGCACAGGCCATGCACGCCTATCTTCTCACGGGAAGGTGGGACGACCTCGAGCAGGCCGTATCAGCACAGGGAGGAACGCAGTGAAGGGGCGAGTGCTCGTAATCGACGACGAGGCCGAGATCCGGCGCAACCTGACGATCGGCCTCACTTCCGAAGGATACAGCGTCACCGCCTGCCCTGACGGGATCTCCGCCGTCCACGAGCTGAACAGGGCCAGGAACGAGGGCGTCGGCTACGACTACCTCGTGACGGACATCTTCATGCCCGACATCGACGGGATGAAGATCCTCAAGGTCATAAAGAACCAGTTCCCGGACCTGCCCGTGCTGGTGATCACCGGCTTCGGGGACGACAGGCTGAAGTTCACCGCTCTCGCCGAGAGCAACACGGGCTACCTCGACAAGCCGTTCGAGATCCCCGACCTCGTGCAGGCCCTGGACGAGCTCTCGCCCGGCAGGACCACGCTCGATTCGAAGGACGCCCCGGCCGAGCCCGAGATGCGCGAGTCGGTCAGTGCATACCTCACGATCAGGATCACGGACCCCGCCAGGAGCATGGAGATATTCAACGCCCTCCACGACCTCGACGGAGTTGCCTCGTGCGACGCGGTCCGTGGAGAAGTAGACGTCATACTCCTCGCGCACGCCTCCTCCACCGGGGGGATCGACGCGCTCTTCGCCAAGGTGAAGGCCATCCCGGGTGTCGAGGTCGTCTCCGTCTCGCCGGTGGAGCGCCCCAAGCTCGACAGGGACGTCAACGAGTTCATCGAGACCTACAGACGCACGGTGAAGCAGCCCGCCGGCGAGGAAGCCAGACGCCAGCCCGGCACCGTCAGCTACATCATCGTCGACATAGACAGGAACTCGATCCAGAAGATCTTCACGACTGTCTTCTTCGTCGACGAGGTCGTGTTCTGCGATGTCATCGACGGAGGGAACAGGCTGGTCGGCATGATCACGGGGCAGGGCGCGATGGGGCGCACGCCCCGCATCATAGAGAAGCTGAGCCAGATCGACGGCGTTCTGAGGGTCAAGGAGGCGAGAGTCATCAGGCTCCTCGACGAGTAGGACCCGGCAGGCTCCGCATCCAGGAACCCGCCGCGGCGGCACGGCCGCCGTGAGGCGCGAAGGGAGTGACCGCAGCAGCCATCATGGAAGACACCTTCACCTACCGGCTCTGGCGCTACGACGGCGCCCCCGGGGAGCTGATACCGCTGCTGCAGTCCGCGCAGGAGCACTTCGGGTACATCCCCCGGAGGGCGATCAAGTACATCTCGGCAGTCACCGGCATCCCCGAGGCCACGATCTACGGCGTGATAACATTCTACAGCCAGTTCAGGCTCCAGCCGATGGGCCGCTTCGTGGTCCGCGTCTGTGACGGGACGGCCTGCCATGTCTCCGCTTCGCGCATGCTCATCGACGCCATCCAGGACGAGCTTTCGGTGGAAGTCGGGGAGACCAGCGCCGACGGTCTCTTCACGCTGACGACGGTAGCCTGCCTCGGCTGCTGCTCGCTAGCCCCGGTCATCATGGTGAACGACGAAACCCACGGACGCCTCACACCGGCATCGGTGCGCAGGATCCTCCGCGACTACCGCCGGAAGGCTTCCGAGAGCGCTCCCGAGACTCCGGTGGCCGAGTGCAGGGAGCAGCCATGACCAGGAAGATCGTGGTGGGGATGGGCACCTGCGGCCTGTCCGCAGGAGCCCAGAGCGCCTATGACAGGCTGCGGGAGCTGGCCGAGGGATCCGACTGCGCGCTGGCGATCACCGGATGCATCGGGATGTGCTACCGCGAGCCCCTCGTGGAGATCCGCGAGGGAGACTCCCGGACGATCTACGGAGAGGTGACCCCCGGGCGGGCAGAGGAGATCTGGAAGCGCCACGTCGTCGGAGGCGAGACGATAGGGGACTGGGTTGTCCGCTCGATCTCGCCGGAAGGGGAGGAAGGCGGCACTGAGCGCGACTTCCTGGCCCTGCAGAAGCGGATCGTGCTCCGCAACTGCGGCACCATCAACCCGGAGTCCATAGCAGAGTACGAGGAGACCGGAGGATATTCGGCGCTCCGGAAGGCCCTCCTCGAGATGACTCCCTCCTCCATCATCAAGGAGGTCAAGGACTCTGGTCTGAGGGGCAGGGGAGGCGCCGGCTTCCCGACGGGCCTGAAGTGGTCGTTCGCCGCCTCGAACCCCGGCGACGTGAAGTACCTGGTCTGCAACGCCGACGAGGGCGACCCCGGGGCCTTCATGGACCGGTCGGTCCTGGAGAGCGACCCGCATTCCGTCCTCGAAGGCATGATCATCGCAGCGCGGGCGATCGGGGCCGGCCACGGCTACATCTACTGCCGGGCCGAGTACCCGCTCGCCATCAAGAGACTGACCATCGCCCTGGACGATGCCCGGAAGAGGGGGTACCTGGGGCGCGACATACTCGGCTCGGGCCTCGACTTCGACATCAGGATCAAGCAGGGCGCGGGAGCCTTCGTCTGCGGCGAGGAGACGGCGCTGTTCGCCTCGATCGAGGGCGAGCGCGGGATGCCGCGGATCCGCCCGCCATTCCCTGCCGAGAAGGGTCTCTGGCAGAAGCCCACGAACAACAACAACGTGGAGACATACGCCAACGTGCCCTGGATCATCCGCAACGGCGCGCAGGCGTTCGCGGCGATAGGAACCGAGAACAGCAGGGGGACGAAGGTCTTCGCCCTCGCGGGAAGGGTGGCACGGGGCGGACTCGCAGAGGTCCCCATGGGTATGTCGATCTCGGACCTCGTCTTCAAGATAGGCGGGGGCATCAAGGAGGGCAGGACCTTCAAGGCGGTCCAGATGGGCGGCCCTTCGGGGGGGTGCATACCCGTCCAGCTCGCGGACACTCCCGTCGACTTCGAGAGCATACCGAAGACCGGGGCCATCATGGGCTCCGGGGGCATGGTCGTCCTGGACGATACCACCTGCATGGTGGAGATAGCCCGCTTCTTCCTCGAGTTCACGCAGAACGAGTCCTGCGGGAAGTGCACATTCTGCAGGGTCGGCACACTCAGGATGCTCGAGATCCTCGAGCGCATAACGCGCGGGGAGGGAGACCCGTCGGATCTGGACAGGCTGGACGACCTCGCGAGGAAGATCAAGGAAGCCAGCCTGTGCGGCCTCGGGCAGACGGCGCCGAATCCGGTGCTGAGCACGCTGCGCTATTTCCGCGACGAGTACGAGGCGCACATAGCCGCGAAGAAGTGCCCTGCGGGGAGCTGTCTCGCGCTCGTCGAGTTCGGCATCGACCCGGAGAAGTGCACCGGCTGCACGCTCTGCGCGAAGAACTGCCCGGTGAGCGCCATCTCGGGAGAGCGGAAGAAGACCCATGTGATCGACACCTCCAAGTGCGTGAAGTGCGGCCGCTGCATCACGAGCTGCAACTTCGGCGCCGTGCTCAAGGCCTAGGGGGGCAGGGGATGGATCGCATCAGGCTGAAGATCAACGGCAGGGAGATCGAGGCGGAGCCGGGCCGGACGATACTCGAGGTGGTCAGGGAGCAGAAGCTCGACGACATCCCGACGCTGTGCCACTCCCCCGAACTCGAACCGTACGGCTCCTGCTTCGTGTGCGTGGTGGAGCTGAAGGGGAAGCCCAACCTCGTTCCGGCGTGCGCGACCCGGGTGGTGGAGGGCATGGAGGTCGAGACACACAACGAGCGGGTGATCGCCTCCCGCAGGACAGCTCTCGAGCTCCTCCTGTCCAACCACTATGCGGACTGCGTCTCCCCCTGCATGGAGGGCTGCCCGGCCGGCGTCGATGCTCAGGGGTACATCGCTCTCGCCGCGATGGGAGAGACACGCAAGGCCATCGACCTCATCAGGGAGTCCAACCCCCTTCCTGCCGTCTGCGGCAGGGTCTGCGTGAGGAAGTGCGAGGTTGTATGCCGCAGGGCCGACATCGACAGCCCAGTTGGCATCAACGCGGTGAAGCGCTTCGTGAGCGATGCGCCCGGGGCCTATGACGGGCCCGTGGAACGCCTCCCCGACAACGGCAGGACGGTGGGGATAGTCGGAGCCGGGCCGGCCGGGCTCACCGCAGCGTGGTTCCTCGGCAGGCTCGGCTACAGGCCCGTGATGTACGAGATGATGGAGAAGGCTGGCGGGATGGTCCGCTACGGCATACCGGAATACCGGCTCCCCGACGATGTGCTCGACCGGGAGATCGACTTCATCCTCCGCGCGGGAGGCGAGCTGAGGACTTCGGTCAAGGTCGGCAGGGACATCTCGTTCGAGACCCTGAGGAGCTCGCACGACGCGGTCTTCGTCGCGGCGGGAGCCTGGGGCGGCAACCCGATGAAGGTCGATGGGGAGTTCGACACAGAGGGTGTAGTCAACGGGATCGTCTTCCTCCGGGAGAAGTACAGCGACAGGACGCCGGTCCGCGGGACCGTCGTCGTCGTGGGAGGCGGGAACACGGCGATGGACGTCGCTCGCACGGCATGGAGGCTGAGCGCGGACAAGGTCATCATCCTGTATCGCAGGACGAAGGCCGAGATGCCTGCCGATCCGATGGAGATCGAGGACGCCCTTCAGGAAGGCGTGGAGATCATGGAGCTTGCCGCCCCCGTGGGAATCGCATCCGCCGACGGAAAGCTCAAGGCCCTTCGCTGCATAAGGATGAAGCTGGGCGAGCCGGACTCCTCCGGGCGCCGCAGGCCGGTGCCCCTGGAGGGCTCCGAATTCGATCTGCCCTGCCAGCTGGCCGTGTCGGCGATAGGCCAGTCACCGCTGCTCGAGGGCCTTGCCGGGACCGACGGCACGCCGAAGGCGACGAAGTGGGGCACCGTCAGCGTGGACACCCGCACTGCGAAGACGGACATCCCGGGGGTCTTCTCCGGAGGCGACGCGGCCGACGACGGCCCGACGGTCGTGATCGATGCGATAGCCGACGGCCGCACTGCAGCCATGAACATCCACTCGTTCCTCTGCGGCGCCCCGGTCCGGAAGGCCTTCGTCGTGAGGAAGGACTTCTGGGGGAAGCCCGGGAAGGCCGAGCTGGGGGACGTGCCCGAGAGCCCGCGCCACGAGGTCCACGCGAGGCCGGTGGAGGAGCGCAGGGGCAGCTTCGCGGAGGTCGCCACGGGCTTCCATCCCGAGGACGTGTCCCACGAGGAGATGAGGTGCCTCTCCTGCGGCTGCATCAGGTTCGACGACTGCGAGCTCAGGCTGAGGGCCGAGGAGTACGGCGTGGACATGGAGCGGTTCAAGGGGTACGTGCGCAGGCACAGGCCCGATGACCGCCATCCCTACATCGTGTACGACCCGAACAAGTGCATCCTCTGCTCGAGGTGCATAAGGACCTGCGCGAGGGTCCTCCCGGTGTCCGCGCTCGGCCTGGTGGGCAGGGGGTTCAGGACGGAGATGCGCCCGGCCATGAACGATCCCCTGGTCGAGACCAACTGCGTGAGCTGCGGCAACTGCGTCGACTCCTGCCCGACCGGGGCCCTGACGGTCAAGTTCCCCTATCCTGGCAGGGCATGCCTCGCGAGGGACGAGGGACTGACGAGATGCTCGCTGTGCTCCCTGCTGTGTCCCGTGAGGGTCATGTCGCACGGGGCGGAGCGCTACTACATCACTTCCTCCGGCGAGCCGGGCCAGTACCTGTGCCGATACGGGCGGTTCGCGAACGAGCTCTACATCAGGCAGAGGAGGGTGCGGTCCTCCTGGATCCGCAGGAAGTCCGAGCGCTGCCCCATCGATCTCTGCGATGCGGTGAGGGAAGCCGTGGCAGGCCTGAGGGCCGTCGCGTCCGCGCACGGGCCGGGTTCGGTGGCGGTCTTCGTCTCTCCCGAGCTCGCCACCGAGGAGATGATGCTGGCCGGCCTGCTCGCACGCGAAGGCCTGGGAACGGCGAACGTAGCCTCCCTCTCCGCTCTCTGCCTGGGAGGAGAGGCCGGCGCCCTCGATCCGGTCATAGGCTTCACCGCCTCCACGGCCGGGCGCGAGGCCATCGCCGAAGCCGACCTGATAGTCTGCAACAACACCAGCCTGGAAGGCGATCACCCGGTGCTCGCGGTCGATGTGCTCGAGGCCGTCAGGAAGCGCGGGGCGGACCTCGTCGTCGTCAACTCGATGCTCGACGACGCCGACAGGATCCTGAGTTCGGCGGCCCTCGACCCCATGCGCGGGACGGCCTCCCTTCTGTGGTCCGGCATCGTCCAGAAGCTGATCGAGTCTGACTTCCCCTCGCGGGAGAAGGTCGAATCGATGCCCGGCGGGAAGGCCTTCCTGGCATCGCTGAAATACCCGCTCGACGAGGTCTCCGCAGGAACCGGGGTCAGCGCCGAGGCGACCGGTGCAGCGGCCGACCTCCTTCGCTCGGCATCCAGGATCGTGATCATCCACACACCCGACAGGCTCCACGACAGGGCCCCCGGCGACATCGAGACCCTGGCCGACCTTGCCATGCTCCTCAGGGCCGCCGGGGTGCGGGCGGACCTGCTCCTGCCCAGGATTTTGCCCAATGGAGCCTCGCTGGAGACGGCGGGAGCCGATCCCGCCTTTGCCGCGGGCCGCGTCCGATCTCCGGAGCTGCCGGGCGCCCGCACGCACTCCGCGATGAGGAAGCTCCTCGAGGAAGGGGCCGTCATGGGCGCTCTGGTCATCGGCGAGGATCCGATGAGGGACGAGCGGACGGCCTCCTGGTTCAGGAATGTGGAGTTCCTTGCGGCGATGGACTGGGCAGAGACCGAGACGATAAGGGCGGCCGATGTAGTTCTGCCCGGCACTACCGGGCTCGAGAGCGACGGGACCAGGTGCGATCTCTCGGGCAGGCCCCGCTCTTTCTCGAAGGTTGTCGAGCCGCCATCAGGACTGCAGGGCTGGCAGCTTCTGGCGCTCCTCGCCGCCGAGGCGGGGGTCCGGAGGTCCGTGGACTCGGTCGAGAGCATGGGAGAAGCGCTCAGAGGGCTCGTCGAATCCGATCACGGGACGCTCGGGAAGATGTACTCCTTCACGGGCGACAGGCCCGAGTGGGACGGTTCCGGCTCGCTTGCGGTGGTGCCCGTGCAGGGCCGCCCGGCGCCGCTCTGTCCTCCTCTGACCGCGACGGGCCTGTACAAGGCCAGGATCCGCGAGGTCGGAACGGAGCGCTTCAGGATAAGCTGAGCTGCGCCGGGGGCGAGGCGGCCGCCGCCCGGCCCGGGATCCCCTGAGGGATCAGGAGGAGAGGCGGGACTGCGGGAATGAGTTCCGGGGGATTGTCCAGGCGCATCGGCCGGGCGCTTCTCGAAGAGGTCTACTTCAGGAGACTGAGGAGGCCGAGGCACCGGGGCTAGCTCCCGCGCGACGACGAAGCCATAGCGGCGGGCCTCGGAGTCCTGGGAGTGGACCTTCGTGAATGGCATGCCGATCCTGACGCGTACCACCGATTCGTACACGAAGCCGGATACGCGACAAGATACCCTGGATACTACGCCCGCAACATCGTCGAGAAGTCGTTCGAACACTTCATGGCCGCACAGGTCCTCTCGCTGGGTCCCGAAGACGTGTACGTCGACATAGGAAGCGAGAACTCGCCTGTCGGAGACATCTACGGCCGGCTGTTCGGCTGTAGGGTGTACCACCAGGACATCGCATACGAACCGGGGCTCCATGGGGACAGGATCGGCTCGGACGCCGCCTCGATGCCGGTCCGGGATGGGATGGCCACTGCGATGGGTCTGCACTGCACTCTGGAGCACTTCGAGGGCAGGTCCGACTCGGGTTTCTTCAGGGAGGCCGGCCGTGTGCTGAGCCCCGGCGGCAGGTTGGTCGTGGTCCCTCTCTACATGGCGAACCGCTTCGCGACTGCCACTGACCTCCTGATCTCCCGGGGGAACAGGGTCGCCTTCGATCCTGACGCGGTAGTCCTGGCAGTCACCCGATGGGGGAACAGGCATGGCCGGCTCTACGATCCGGAGCACCTCGTGGAGCGGGTGATGGGAGCGACGAGCGATCTGACATTCACGGTACACCGGATCAGGGGAACGGAGCTGCTGCCCCCCGGGGTGTACGCACGGTTCGCCCTGCTCGCCGAGCGGAGGCGGAGGTAGATCCCCGGTCGGGAGAGGCCCGGACGGCGATGGATGCCGCTTCCACCTGCCGGGCTGATGTGGACATGACGGTGTCTCCTCCACACCTTTGCCTCTCAGGCCCGGTTGTGCAACCGCGAGCCCGACGGGAGAGCCGATGATCAAGCTCGAGGATCTGTACGGCTTCATCGAGAGCAACTTCGAGTTCCTGCTGACGGTCGACTCGTCCGAACGAGTGATCCACGCGAGCAGGCTTCTGTCGAGGGCCTGCGGGACCGGCGAGCTGGTGCTGGAGGGCCGCCTGCTCGAGGAGGTCCTCACCGCACCATCTCTGAAGAGCTTCCGCTCGGGCATGGTCCTCGCGAGAGAGGGGCAGAGGCGCCTGGCCCTCTACAGCCCGTCCGAGTCCCCGAACTGCGAGATAGTTTTGAAGACCGGGTTCACGGAGAGCTCGGCCGGATGCGTCTGGATCTTCTTCGGTTCCCAGATAGACGGCATCAGCAGGCAGACCGAGTACGACCGCGACGAGCGGATCAAGGAGCTCGCCTGCCTGTACTCCGTGGCCGAGTGGATAGAGGTCTCGAGCAGCGTCAGGGAGTTCTTCCTCCGTCTGCCCGACTATCTGACGAAGGGCATGCTCTACCCGGACAAGGCCATCGTCTACTCCACCTATCTCGGCGAGGAATACGGGGAGACCCCTCCGGGCAGCACCTTCATCTCGGTCAAGCTCCAGTCCAATAGGCAGATAGCTGGAGAGATCAGGGTTGGCTACGCGAATCCGGAGCTTGAGCTGCTCCCCGAGGAGCAGAGGATGCTCAACGAGATCGGGCGCATGCTCAACCTGGCCCTCGAGAGGAAGGAGCTGCGCGAGAAGCTGATACTCCGGCAGGAGGAGGAGGCCAGCTACGCCAGCCGCATCGTGGACCTCCAGCGGGAGATCGACGCGAGGACCGCGCAGCTCGAGGACCAGAAGCAGAACCTCGACAGGGTGAACACCTACCTCGACCAGGTGAACAGGGGATGGGAGGAGTCGTCGTCCCAGCTGAAGTCGATGTTCCAGGCCATCCCCGACGAAGTCGCACTGATAGACGTGAACCGCAACGTGGTGATGACCAACCGGAAGAGCTTCGCCCCCGGGATGAAGTGCCACAAGGTCTTCTTCGACTGCGACATCCCTTGCCGCGACTGCAGGCTGGCACGGATCAAGAGGGAGAAGGCCCCGATCACGATGGACATACCCAGCGGCGACCGGTTCCTGGAGGTCCACGCGATCCCTGTCGTGAACGCAGGCCAGGAGGTCGAGGGCATCATCGAGTTCTACCGGGACATAACCCTCGAGAAGACCTACGAGCAGCAGCTGCAGCAGGCCGACAAGCTCGCCTCGCTGGGCCAGCTCGTGAGCGGCATAGGCCACGAGATAAACAATCCGAACCAGTTCATCCGCGGGAACATCAAGATCCTGAAACAGGCGCTCGAGGACATGCTCCCGATCGTCGACGACTATGCGAAGGAGCACCCCGATCTCAAGATCGCCCGTCTGAAGTACGACTTCTTCCGTTCGAGCGTGATGACCCTGATAGACGACATGGCGCACGGGTCGGAGAGGATAAAGGGGATCGTCGAGGGCCTGCGCAACTTCGCGCGGAAGGACGAGGGCCTGCTCATAGACAACGTCGACGTGAACACGATCATAGAGGCCTCGGCGAGGCTCGTCTCGAACGAGGTCTACAAGCACGCCGACATCAAGCTCGACCTCGATCCCGCCATCCCCTCCCTGACGGGCAACGCACAGAAGATAGAGCAGGTGCTCATCAACCTCCTGGTCAACGCGGGGCAGGCCATGCCGGAGGAGCGCAGGGGCACGGTCACGGTCAGGACGAGGCTCGACTCCGGGCGCGTGCTGGTGGAGGTCGAGGACGACGGCAAGGGGATGAGCGACAAGACACTCAAGCAGATCTTCGATCCCTTCTTCACCACGAAGAGGGCCAGGGGCGGGACCGGCCTCGGGCTGGCGATAGCGTACAAGATCATGGAGGAGCACGGCGGGACGATCACCGTCGCCTCGACTCCAGATGTGGGTACCACATTCACGCTCAGGTTCCCTGTGAGGACCGCCGCGGCTCAGACCTCGGAGGTCCCTCAGCCGCAGGCGAAGCCGTGAGGAGGGGTGCCGGATGGGTGACATGCGTCGGATCCTGATCATCGACGATGACGCCGCGGTCACGAACTACCTGATGGTCTTCCTCATGCAGACGGAGCTGTTCGAGCCCGTCGTGGTGAACGACTCGCGGGAGGCGCCTGCACTGCTCTCGGGCGAGAAGGTCGATCTAGTGCTTCTCGACATGGACATGCCCGGGCTCAGCGGCCTGGACATCCTGAGGCAGATCCGGGACGCCGGAATGGACATCCCGGTCATCATCCTGACAGGCGTCAGCGACGTGGACCTGGCCGTCCGCGCCATGAAGCTGGGCGCCTTCGACTACCTCACCAAGCCCGCGGACGATGACAAGCTGCTGGAGACCATCGACAGGGCGCTGGAGCACTCGGCGCTGAGCGCAAGGCTCACGGAGCTCCCGGACGGGCTCTCCAGGGACGGGCTGGAGCACGCCGCCGCGTTCGAGGACTTCGTCAGCACGGATCCCGGCGTCATGAAGGTCTTCCACCAGGCCGAGCACATGGCCGCGGCCGGCTTCCCCGTGTTCATCCAGGGCGAGAGGGGAACCGGAAAGGAGTCGCTGGCGAGGGCGATCCACTCGTCGAGTCCCAGGAGGGACGGTCCGTTCGTCGCCGTCGACGCAGCGGCCATAGACTCCCTGCGACTGGCGGCCGAGCTGTTCGGGCAGGTCAGGGACTTCAGGGGGGCGTGCGAGGACAGGCCGGGCTTCCTGGAGCAGGCTGCGGGCGGCACCATGTTCCTCAACAGCATCGAGTGCCTGGGCATGCCCGTGCAGGTCAGGCTTCGGCGCGTGATCTCCGAAGGCGAGTACTACCGCGAGAACTCGACCGAGATCCGGAGGATCGACATAAGGTTCGTGGTCTCGACGACGAAGGACCTCACATCGGACGACTACCGGGAGACCTTCTCGCGGGACCTGCTCTACCACCTGATGGTCAACTGCATCCGCATCCCGCCCCTCAGGGAGAGGCCGGGGGACATCCCTCTGCTGGCCGAGAAGTTCCTGAAGGAGGAGATGGAGAGCACGGGAGCTGCCTGCGGGGGATTCGACCAGGAGTTCCTCGACCTGCTGGCCGGATATGCCTTCCCGGGGAATGTCGAGGAGCTCCAGGCGATAGTCCGGTCATGCCTCTCGGGCTGTCAGGGAGGCATGATCCGCGTGGACTGCCTCCCGTTCTATGTCAGGGACAGGATCGAGACCGGGCGGAAGGCCGGGGGGCCTGCTCCCAGGCTTCTGTCCGAGGTGAAGTCGGAGTACGCCGCTTCGGCTGTGGAGTACTTCGGCGGAGACAGGGAGCTCGCCGCCCACGCACTCGGGATTGCACGCGAAGAGCTGGACGAACTGCTCGGGTGACGAAGCAGTCTACAGACTGACCGGCACCGCGCAGATGAGGAAGCGCCTGTAGCCGACCTGATATCCCTGGTCTGTTGTGAGATCGATCGTGCTGATCTCGTCCTGGAGATCGGCCGGCAGGGGATACAGAAAAAGCCCGCAACCATCCGGCAGGCCGTCGATCCCCTCCCCGAAGAGCCATCCGCGCCAGGTGGCCCAGAGCGCATTCACCTCGTCGATGTCGACGGTGTCGATCGACCAGTCGTAGAGCACTCTCAGCAGGTCGTCCGGGCTGGAGCAGATCCTGGCCTGCCTCAGGGTGGCGAGTCCCGGAAGGAGCTCGAGCCTAGCCGCCGAAACGACCCTGGGCCCGTCCATGCCCGGGACGATCAGCGCTGCAGGGAGATCGGGATGCGCGGATATCGCCTCCCCGAGGCTCTGCATGTACCGGACCGGGAAGGCGGAGGTCCTGTTCACCGTCGCTTCGTAGTAGAGGAACCCGTCCTCGAAGCCGTCCGCAGTCCGCAGCCAGAGGCTGTAGGGTATGCGCCAGCCCTCCATGTCCCAGTTGCGGGCGCCGTAGCTCAGCCCGCGCCTCGCATCCCTGTCCTCCGGCCAGGAGAGCAGGCCTTCGATCTGCCATGTGTAGCTCGCGCCCGCAGGTGCGCCTGCCGCAACCGGGTAGAGGTCGGTGATGACTCCGTCGGTCGCGGCTACCGTGAAGCTGCCCGTGAACTCGGGCCCATGGAAGTAGACCACGGGCGCTCTCTCCACCATGGGGTAGTCGGGGACGGCCGGGGGGACGGAGTCGGGCGCGGCCTGTGCATTGGCCATGAAGGCCTCGAAGGTTATCACTCCCCACTCGTGGACCTGGACCTCGGGCATCTCCCGCCCGGCCGACGGCTGCGAGACCGCGACGGCCGCAATCATCATGCTGAGGATCATCTCACACCTCCGGCAGGTATACACCCGCGGCCCGCGCCCTATTCCCTGTCGTCACGGAAGCTCGAAGACAGCCGACACGGGGGCGTGATCCGAGGGCTTCGGCCACTTCCTCTGCTCCCGTCCGATGCTGCACGATGCGGCCATGCGGGCGAGCGCAGGGCTCGCGATCATGTGATCGAGCCTCATCCCCCTGTTGCGCTGGAAGCCGAGCTCCCTGTAGTCCCACCATGAGTAGGCCTTCCCGCCAGGGGTGAACCTCCTGAACAGGTCGACCCCCCCGGCGTCGAGCATGGCCCTCATCCGCGACCGCTCGTCGGGGTGGAAGCAGATGGTGCCGTCCAGAGCGACGGGATCGTAGACGTCCTCTTCGCCGGGTGCCACGTTGAAGTCCCCGGCCAGGAGGAGGACGGCATCGGGGAGACAGCCTGCCAGCGACTCCAGCATCGCGTCGAGGAACTCGAGCTTGCCGCGAAAGCTCTCCGGCGACGAACCCCCGTTCGGGACATAGACATTGACCAGCCTGACCCCGGCCACCGTCGCCGCCAGTATCCGCTTCCCCGGAACGGAGAATCCGTTGGGGAGGGCCTCCGAAGGATCGCCGAGGGGGAGGAGGGAGGCGATCGCGACCCCGTTCCATGCCTTCTGGCCGCTGACCAGCAGATCGTATCCCCGGTCCCGTATCGTGTCGGCCGGGAAGGCGGAATCCTCCACCTTCGTCTCCTGGAGGAGAAGGACGTCGGGTCTGGAGGTCTCCAGGAGCCTTTCCACATGCCCGATCCTCTGCCGGATCGAGTTCACGTTCCATGTTGTCACCGACAGCCGGGCCGTGACGCTCCCTCCTCCAGATGACGTGGCAGCTTCACCGAAGTTATCCTACGCTCCATGAATCCGCCAGTGGCCCGCACCCAGACGCTGGTCCTCCTGCTGATACTCGCGGCAGGCGGGGCCCTCCGCGCGGTCGTCGCGATCCGCAACCCGATCCCCGCCGGCGACGGGATCGCCTCGGACATGGAGATGGGCCGGAACCTCATAGAGGGCAACGGATTCTCCACCATGCGGAAGTGGACGATGTACGACACCTCCATGGCCCCGATCAGGCCGGAGGGAAACAGGCAGCCCGTGATGTCGGTGATGCTGAGCTGCGCGTTCAGGCTCTTCGGAGTGTCGTTCGCCGTAGCGCAGGCCCTGTCGGTGCTGATCGGACTGGCCTGCATCGTCTGCATTTGGGTCTGGGCCCGACGGCTATTCGGAGGGGTCACGGCCCTGCTGTCGGCTGCCTGGTTCGCTCTCGATCCCCTGTTCGTGTGGTACTCCACCCAGCCGGACAGCCTGATGTTCTTCACCGCGGTCTTCGCTCTCCTCCTCGCGGCAGGCGATGCGGACCGTGCCGGGCCCTGGAGGGCCCTCTCGATGGGCCTTCTCTGCGGCCTCGCCTGGCTGGCCAGGACGCAGGGACTGATACTTGCCGCGACGGCCGGGTTCTGGGTCCTCCTCCGCGGCAGGCCCAGGATCGGCTCGACTGCGCTGTTCGCCCTCGGATTCCTCGTAGTCTCACTTCCCTGGATGATCAGGAACTGGACCACGTTCGGATCCCCGTTCTTCTCCCAGGCGTTCCAGCTCCTTTTCGCAAGGAACGATTACGCGATCTGGGAGGTCCGCCAGTCGCCGGTCTCTCCCCTGGAGAATGTGATCGGCCAGCCCGTCCTGTCTCTGGCCGCATACGTGGCAGCTGGTGCACTGAGGGTCCTCGAGCCGTTCACGGTAGGGACCCTCCACAGGGGGGAGCCGTTCGACGGCCCCTCGCTGGCGGTCTTCGTCGTCGCCGGCATGTACGCGATGAGCGATCCGGCCCTCCGCAGGCGGCTGATCTTCCCCGTCGGCCTCTGTGTGCCCATGATGGCGGCGCTGGCCATGCACATGCACCCCACGAGGTATCTGTCGTTCGCCATGGTTGTCGCGGTGGCCGCCGGGTCGGCCGGACTGGTCCGGGCGGCGTCGGCCGTCTCCAGCGGGAGGCTCCTGCGGCTCGGAGTGCTGGCTCTCCTGGCGCTGCTCCTGGGCAGGCCGACGTGCTCGGTACTTCTCCGGGACAGCCGCCCGAGGGCCGCGGAAGCGATGGAGGTCTCTGACTGGATCTCCAGGAATGCCGCCCCGGGCGACTGGGTCGTGACCTTCCCCAACGTGGAGCTGTTCGTCTGGAGATACCTGAGGCCCACCCTGACGATGCCCGATGACTACGAGATGCTGGTCTGGCCGGCCCTGCAGGAGCACCATGTCAGATTCGTGGTGGTGGATCCCGATCTCCCGCGCACCCGTCCGTGGCTCTCGGAGAGGTGGCGCATGAGCCCGGACGGCTCCGGCTGGGCCGTGATCGATCCGCCGCCGTTCCTTCGCGAGGTCGCGCGGAGCAGTTCGGGAAGGACGCTGATCTACGAATGGACGGGAGCCGTCCCTCCGGGCTTCATGGCCGTGGACAGCCTTCCGCCCGACAACCAGAGGGCACTTCCGCCGGAAGGAGACTGAGAAGGGCGGAGGCCCGGTCTCCGGACCTGCGCGGCGCCGGGCTAACCCTTCCTGAGAGTCTTCGCTTCCGCGTAGAGCAGGCTTCTCTGCTTCGCGACCAGCATCGAGACGTCCGCCCTGGCGAGGCCGACGGACTGGGCGAACCTGCCCAGCAACTCCATCTCCTCGCCGCTGAGGCGCCCGTCCGCGAGCGCCATGCGGGCCATCGCCGCGAGGATCTCGACAGCCTGCTCCCTGGACGGAGCCGCAGGAAGGGTCGTCCCACCCGAGCGGACCGCCGCGAGGATCTCGTCTGTCCTGGAGTCACCGATTCCGTTGGACGACGCGAAGCTCCTGAGGAGCTGCTCCTCCTTCTGGTCCACCTGGCCGTCCGCGAACATGGCCGAGGCCATCGCCGCCACGAGGATCTCCGGGTGCACCAGCGATTGCCTGGAAAGCGTGTCGACCGTCGCCGAGCGGATCCTGGACGGGTCGAACCTCTCGATGGCGGTCAGCACCCAGTCCTGGGCGCCCTCGTTGAGGGGCCTTCCGCAGTAGTCGCATGTCCCGGAATCGCCTCCCTCGTAGGGTACGCCGCAGCCGGGGCAGTGCGAGGACATGAACGACATGTCGGCCGCCGTGACCACTCCGGAGTTCCTCTCGAGCACGAAGAGCGACGGCCTGAAGGCCCGGTCGCCTGCGTTGCGGGTCCGGCCCGCCGCGTTGCGCTGGGCGTTCCCGGCCGACCATCTCACCAGGACCTCGATCCTGTCCCTCGCCCCGTCCGGCGCCGACTGGATCCTCTGAACCTCCACTCCTCCCACCGCCGCATCCCGGAAGTAGAGCCACCAGTCGCCGTCCCTGGCCAGGGCAAGGCTCTTCTCGAAGGAATCCGTGAACTCCGTCGTGGCGACCTTTCTGAGGGCATCCGCCTTTCCGTCGAAGTTGCACTTGATGTAGCGCCAGAAGATCACCGAAGTCCGGTCCTCGATGTGCCGCAGGTTGAACGCCTGGTCTCGCGCGGCCATCTCGGAGTAGCCCGGCACCATCGTGGGCTCGTCGCCCGAGTCCCACTCGGTGGACTGGGTTATCTCCGCGAGCACCCAGTCGTAGTCTCCACTGGTCACAACCGAGTCGCAGTTCTCGCACCTGCCCGCGTCGCTCAACTCCAGCGCGGCCCCGCAGTTGGGGCAGAAGCCCTCGTAGAGCCCGGGCTTCTGCAGCGTCCGCGTGCCGGGCTTCCGCAGGAAGCTCCAGAACTCGGTGAATGGCTGGGTCGTGTTCGTCCTCAGGACCTTCCCGCTCGCGAGGTCCACGTCCAGGTCGGTCGCGCTCGCCGTGAACTCCACCGTGACCGAGTCGAAGTGGCTGTCGCTTGCCACGGAGACTATCCGGGCGCCGGAGATGGTGAGGCCGTCGAGGCGGTTGCGGACGCCCTCCTCCCTCTGCATCGCGATCTGCATCTCGAACCTCTCGCGAACACCGTCGGAGAGGAAGCGGCGGACACGGGAGAGGTCCTGCCCGGACCAGGCCTCCTGGACCTCGACGAAGGCCCCCCGCACACGCTCCAGGAAGGCGGCCTCGGTGAAGCCGGGATCGCGCGTCCTGACTGCCTCGAGCCTGTCGGGCATCGCTGCCTGCTGCCTGGCAGACACCGCCTGTCCGACCCGCGCGATCGTGCGGTACTCGCCGCCAGTCTTAGCCGACTTCCCGAACTTCGCGACGAGAACGATGAAGACTATCAGCAGGGGGATGCCGATCAGCGGCTGGGCGATCACCAGCCTGATGAGGAAGTAGAGGATCAGCCCCAGGCCGTCGCCGCCGATGCCCTCGCCTCCGCCCCCCCGGACGAGCCGCCGAAGTTCTGCCCTCCGCCGGCCCTGGCCAGGGCCGGAGAGGCGAGCGCCAGAACGACTGCAACGAGGAGAAGTGCGATGAGGACCCTGCGGGAAACCATCTTCTGCCCTCCGCCGTGTGCCCGAGCGAAGCTAGCCACCTGCGCGAGGGGTGTCCAGGGGATTCTGATCGCACCGATCGCGGTTATAATCGCATACATGAAGAAGGCTGATCCGCTTTCCGCGAAGGGTCTCGCCGAGGTCTCCCCGGGTTCGCTTCCGTCACTCGGGACCGAGGAGATCGGCAGGGCCTGGGACGAGGCCGGGGATGGCCTGAAGGCGCTCCTGGCGGCCCCTCCGGTCACGGTGGTGGTGAACGATGTCACGCGTCCGCCGGTCGCAGGGGCACTGCTGGGACCGGTGGCGAGCCTGCTGGGGGGACGGTGCCGGGTGCTCGTGGCGACGGGCACTCACAGGGCGGTCTCCGAGGCCGAGAAGGACTTCCTGCTCGCGGGACTGCTCAGGGACGCCCCATGGAGATGCACCGAGGCGGCGGAGGGGTGGCCGGCCGGCGTGACCTCGTTCGGGACCCGGGTGGTGCTCGATCCCTGGACTGCTCCGGGATCGTCCCTGCTCCTCGTCGGAAGCGTCGAGCCTCACTACTTTGCCGGCTTCACCGGGGGAAGGAAGTCGATCCTCCCGGGATGCGCCTCGGAGGAGACGATCGTCCAGAACCACTACCTGGCCTGCCTCCCGGGCTCGGCACCCACGGCCCTCGCCGGGAATCCGGTCTCGGAGGACATGGAGGAGGCCGCGGCCTTCGTGACATCCTCGAGCCGCGTCCTCTGCGCGAACTGCGCGGTGCAGGGCGGCAGGATCGTCCAGTTCTCCGCGGGCGGGCTGGGGGAGGCCTTCGCGAAGTCCGTCGCCGCATCCCGGTCCTGCTCGTGCGTGAACCTCGACCGGCCCTGCCACACCGTGGTCGTCAGGCCCGGGTCCCCGCTGGACACGAACCTCTATCAGGCCATGAAGGCTCTGTACAACTGCGAAGGGGCCGTCGCCGACGGGGGGGCTCTGCTGATCGACGCCCACTGCGGCGAAGGGCTGGGAGCGTCCCACATGCTCTCCTCGATGGAGGAGTCCCAGGATCCGCGCTGGAACGCTCCTTCGAAGGAGGAGTACAGGCTCGGGGACCACTCGACGGCGAGGCTGGTCCGGATCCGTTCCCGGATGAGGCTCGCCCTGCACTCCCTCCTCGAGGAGGACCTCGTGATCCGTCTCGGCTTCCAGCCGGTCTACGACGCAGGGGCGTGGGTCGAGAGCCGCGGCCCCGACGCCGTCTGCATACCCGATGCCGGCACGGTCGTGGCGACCGCCCGGGAGAAGAGCTGCCGTTGCAGCTGAAGTGGGTCCATTCCCGGCTCTTCCTGATGGCGGCCGCGGGAGCGCTCGTGTGGCTGTTCCTCCTCTACAGCCATTCGCTCGTCGTCAGGCTGGAGCAGACGAACAGGCAGGCCAACGAGACGATCGCCTGGTTCTGGGCGGGAACGCAGATCCCGTTCAGCCTGGTCGTCAGCAACTCCAGCCAGGCTGTCTGCACGGAGTGCGGGACGACAAGGCCGTACTTCGGGGATGCCACCCGCTTCGATGCCTACTGCCCGGAGTGCGGCCGCACGACCAGATGGCTCGTCGTGAGCAGGTGGAGCGATGCGGAGAGGCAGCAGGTGCTCGACCTGACTAGAGGCCTGTTCCGCCGGCTGATAAGCAGGCTCCACTACTCGACCGTCCTGACGGACCGGACAGGCGCCCCTCAGATCGTGAACGGCGAACCGGTTCCCGACGACGCTCCTCCGGGCTCCCTCCGCTCCTACTACGAGCTGTCCGGCAAGCTGGACGAGCTGAATGCCCCGATCCCCCTCCTCGGGATCGGGGGAGATACCATAGGTCTCCTCCACTACGGATCCGGCGAGCTGGCGAGGGAACTCTCGGTCGTCCCGCTCATAGAGCTCGGCATGCTGGTGATGCTAGCTGTTGTGCTCTTCGTGGGGATCGTCACGGAGGTGCGGCGGGAGAAGGAGATGGCCTGGGCCGGCTTCGCCAGGGAGACGGCACACCAGCTCAGCACGCCCATCTCCTCCCTGCTGGGCTGGCTGGAGATCCTGAAGGCGAGGCCGGACGGGTCCGGCGATCCGGAGCTCTACGAGGCAGTGTCGTGCATGTCGACCGATGTGGAGCGGCTCACGGCGATCGCGTCCCGATACGGTGAGATGGGGAAGGCACCCAGGCTCAAGAGCGGCGACGTCAACGCCGTGGTGGCCGACACGGTGGGGTACTTCCGCGACAGGCACGGCCTGCTGTCGCGCGGGATCTCGTTCGAGACCTCGCTGGAGGCACGCCTGCCGGCGCCGATTAGCCCCATACTGCTGGGGTGGGTGCTGGAGAACCTGATCAAGAACTCCCTTGCCGCGCTCGCCGGCAGGGCCGACGGCGTTATCTCGATCTCCACGGCGGATCTGCAGGAGAGCGGCGGCTCGGTGCAGATCCTGATATCCGATAACGGGAAGGGCATCCCGTTCCGCGACCAGGGGCACATCTTCTCGGCCGGCTTCACCACCCGCAGGGGGGGATGGGGCCTCGGCCTGACCCTCTGCAGGAGGATAGTCGAGGAATACCACCGGGGGAGGATCCATCTGGTGGCCAGCAGCCCCGGGAAGGGAACGACCTTCAGCATCCAGATCCCCGCGGACAGGGGGAGGGCCGGCAGCGATGAATAGGACGACCGTTCTCTGGGTGGACGACGAGATAGAGCATCTCAAGAGCCATGTGAGGTTCCTGGAGAAGCTGAACTACCGCGTACTGGTCGCCGGGAGCGGGGAGGCGGCCCTCGAGATCCTCGAGAAGGAGCGGATAGACATCGTCCTTATGGACCAGATGATGATAGGGATGGACGGCCTCGAGACGGTCTCGAGGATAAGGCGGAACTACCACGGCCTGCCCATCGTCATGGTGACCCAGAGCGAGGAAGAGGAGCTGATGGACCGCGCGCTCGGCGGCGAGGCCGACGACTACCTCACGAAGCCGGTGAATCCCAGCCAGATCCAACTGGTCATCAAGAGGCTGCTGCAGACCACGCGACTGAAGACGAAGCAGGCGGCGGACATAGTGGAGACGGAGGCCACGCGGCTGCTGGAGATGAGGGGCCGGGACATGTCCTGGGAGGACTGGGCCGGCTTCTTCAGGACATGGATGGAGCGCGATGTGGGTCTGGACGGCCAGCTCGGCGCGGAGATCCACAGCCTCCAGAGGACTCGCTTCGACGAGCTGGAGATGGACTTCTCCAGGTTCATCGAGCTGAACTACCGCGACTGGATGGCCGGAGCCGGGACTCCCCTCATGCCGCACAACTTCCTCGAGAGGATACTGCTGCCGCTTCTGCAGTCCAGCAGGGAGCTCGTCCTGATGGTCCTCGACTGCATGCGGTATGACCAGTGGCTGATGATGACCCCCTCGCTGGAGAACTGGTTCCACCTCGAGACCTCGTTCATGTGCGCGCTCCTGCCCTCGGCCACTCCGTACAGCCGGAACGCCCTGTTCGCCGGCCTCCTCCCCAGGGACATCTGGCGGTTCTACAGGAACGACTGGGTCGAGGAGTACGGGGCCCCCGGGCTGAACCGCTCCGAGCCCGTTCACCTGAGCAACGCCCTGATGAGGCTGGGTGCGCCCTGCGGAAAGGAGGGCATGAGGTTCGCCAAGGTCACGAACCAGAAGGAGGGAGAGGGACTCAGGCGGAACCTCTCCCAACTCCTGGAGGGCGGGATGCTCGCCCTCGTGATCAACTACCTCGACCATCTCACCCACGGCAGATCCGAGCTCGAGCTGCTCAGGGACCTCGCTCCCGATGTCCCCGGATTCAGGAAGCTGGCCGGGACCTGGTTCGAGTCGTCGTTCCTGAAGGAGCTCCTGCAGACCCTCTCGGCCCGCGGGGCGACGGTCGTCGTGACGAGCGACCACGGCTCCATGCTGTGCAACCGCTCCGTCTCGGTCAGAGGGGCGCGGGGGATGTCCAGCAGTGTGCGCTATCGCTTCGGCCACTCCCTGACCGCCGATGACAAGGCTACGGTGATAGTTCGCGAGCCGAACGTCTGGGGACTGCCTGCCGACAGCCCCAGCAAAGCCTATGTCTTCGCGCGTTCCGACTTCCTGCTGATCCACCCCGGGATGGCGCGCGAAGAGAGCAGAAAATTCGAGAACACCTTCCAGCACGGCGGCATCTCCCTGGAGGAGCTGCTGGTCCCCTGCACCGTCCTGAGACCCAAGCCGTTCTGACTCGGAAGGCCCGATGAATCAGCCGGTCGTGGACCTCGAGGGCCTTGAGGGCGCCGCCGCCGAGCTGGCGCGCAGGATCGGCCCCGGCGACCGGATCTTCCTCACCGGGGACCTGGGATCGGGCAAGACGACCTTCGTCAGGGCCATGCTGAGAGAGCTCGGAGTCAGGGGCACGATCCCGAGCCCGAGCTTCACCGTGATAACCAGCTATCCCTGCAGGGACTTCGTATTCTCCCACGTGGACCTGTACCGGCTGGGGGCGACTGTCGAGGAGCTGGAGCAGTTCGGAGTGCTGGATCTCCTGGAGTCGGACGGCGTGGTAGCCGTGGAATGGGCCGAGAGGCTGCCGGAGGCCCTGAGGGCCGGCGGCTGGACGATACGCATCGGATTCCTCGAAGGAGGCGTCAGGGAGCTTGGCATCGAACACGGGCGCCTGGCTGGGGATAGAGACTAGCGGCTCTCCGGGGGGTGTCGCCCTGACCTCCGCCGGCGGGGTGCTCCTGGGCGAGTCGATCCTGCCGGCCGCCGGCTCCACTTCCGAGCATCTCCTGCCCGCCCTTGCCAGCCTGATGGCGGAGACGGGAATGGAGGGGCCTCTGCTGGGCGGGATCGGTGTTGCGGCAGGCCCCGGCTCGTACACGGGTCTCAGGATCGGCGTGTCGACCGCCCTCGGGCTCTCCGCGGGCTGGAGCGTTCGTGTGAAGGGAGTCTCGACGCTGAGGGCCCTGGCCTTCGAGATCCGCTCGGGCGCCCCCGTTCTCGTGGCCCTGCGGGCGAGGAGGGGGGAGGTCTTCGCCGCCGTCTTCGGCTCGTCCGATCCCCTCTCCGAAGTGCTCGTCGAAGAGGGGGTCTACGAGGCGGCCTCTCTCATGGAGGCGGCGTGCGACATCGGCGTCTCGAGAGCTACAGGGAGCGGCCTCTCGGAGCTGTCGGACGACTCCTTCTCCCGGTCGGACGGCCACCGGGGCGGGCCTGCGCCATCCACGATATCGATCCTCGCCGCCCGTCTGGAAGAGGCCTTCGGATTCGACAGGTCCCCGGTCCCGGTGTACCTCAGGGGATTCAGGGAGAAGGCGAGCCCCGTTGTTCACTGAGCTCCGGCAGGCGAGAAGGGCCGACATCCCGGCCATGATGCGGATAGAGAGGGCGACCTTCCCAGATCCCTGGCCACAGGACCTGTTCGAGGAGTGCGTCCGCCCGTCCGTGGGCGTGAGGACCTGGCTTGCGGTCAATGCGGGAAGGTTGATCGGGTACGTCTGTGCGGCCCTCCCTGTGGAGGGCATTCTGCACGTCGCCAACCTCGCCGTGGTCAGGTCGTGGAGGAGGAGGGGGATAGCCCGCGCCCTCCTCGACACTGTCGAGGGCTGGGGATCCAGACTGGGCGCCTGCCACTCCTACCTCGAGGTGCGGAGCACGAACGCCGCCGCTCTCAGTCTATATGCCGGAAGGGGATACGCCCCCTGCGAGTACCTGCCGGACTACTACGGCGAGGGGATGGGAGGCCTGCGCCTCATGGCCAGGCTGAGAACCGTCGGGAGCGCCGGCGAGAGGGCCGCGGTAGCTGGAGCGCTCGCAGGATTCCTGAAGAGGATCCCGCCGGTCGGAGTGGTCCTGGGATCGGGGCTGTCATGGATCAGCCGGGTCTTCCCGCGGAAGCGGACGCTCGACCTGTCGACCATACCGGGGGCCGCTACCGGAGGGGTGGCCGGGCAGCCCGGGACGATGGTGCAGAGCAGGAACGGCAGGTTCGTCTTCCTCGTGGGCAGACGCCATCGCTACCAGGGCTACGGGGGCGACGAGATCGCCATGCTGCCTTCCATCCTGGCCGACCTGGGAACGAGGACATGGCTCCTGACCAGCAGCGCCGGGGGCATCTCGCGGGGCCTCGAAGTGGGGGATGCGGTGGCGATGAAGGATGCCGTCAACCTCTCGGGATGCGTTCCGACGGGGCCCGGGAGATGCGGGGGCAGCCTCTTCTCGAAGGACCTGCTGGGAATTGCTGCGGCCTGCTCGAGGAAGGCATGTTCCCCGTTCCACGCAGGCGTGTTCGCCTGTGTCACCGGCCCGGCCTACGAGACCGGAGCCGAGACGGCCCTCCTAAGGACGATGGGAGTCGCCGCCGTTTCGATGTCCACGGTCCCGGAGGCCCTGGCGCTGTCCTCCGCGGGCTGCGATGTCCTGGGTCTCGCTTTCGTCAGCAACATCGCGGGCCCGGGCACGAGCGCGACGCACGAAGAGGTCCTCGCCTCTTCCGGGATCGTAGAGAGGAAGCAGAGGGAATTCGTCAGGATGACTCTCGAGGGGCTTGCAGACCGTGAACTATCCTGAGGCTCTCGACTTCCTCTTCGGACGGAAGCGGCTCGGCATGAAGTACGAGCTCGACCGCATGGAGGCCCTCCTCGCGGACCTCGGGAACCCGCAGCGGAAGTTCGGGACCGTCCATGTGGTCGGCACCAACGGCAAGGGGAGCACGACCGCGCTCCTGGCGGAGATCTCGCGCCATCTGGGCTTCAGGACCGGAAGGACGACCTCGCCCCATCTGCTGGACTACAGGGAGAGGGTGAGCGTGGACGGAAGATGGATAGGCGCGGCCGACGTCGTGGAGTTCGTGGAGAGGCACGGGCACCTGTTCGACATCCACCAGGCCACCTTCTTCGAGATCACGACGGCCATGGCGGCCTGGTTCTTCGCCCGCGAGGGCGTGGAATGGGCCATCGCCGAGGCCGGGCTGGGCGGCAGGCTCGACGCCACGCACACGTTCGACGGAGCGGCAACCGTTTTCACCGGAGTGGACATAGAGCACGGCAGGATCCTCGGGAGGACCCGCTCCGCCATAGCGAGGGAGAAGCTGGCGATCGCGGCGCCGGGGAGCCTGCTCGTGGCGGGCCGACAGCACTCGCATGTCGAGAGGACCGTCGCAAGTGCGGTGGAGTCCTCCTCTCTCCTCAGGGCCCTTCCTCTCGATCCAGGCTCCGCTCCCCTCGCCGGCGCCCACCAGGTCCGCAACGCCGGACTGGCTCTGGCGGCCGCCCTCCTGGTGTTCGGACGGCCCCGCAGGGAGGTGGAAGAGGCGTTCAGGGAGGCATGCGCAACCCTGAGATGGCCCGGGAGGCTCGACCTGCGGAGAGGTACCCCCGACATCCTGTTCGATGTCGCGCACAATCCCCAGTCGATCGCCAGGCTGTGTGATCATCTCGAAGGGTGGAAGCGCCCTCTGGCGGGAGTCGTAGGGTTCCTCGGGGACAAGCCCTGGAGGCGGATGGCGGCCCAGCTCAGAGGGTACCTCGATCCGGTCGTGGCCACCACCCCCCTGTCCGACAGGCTGCTGCCGGCGGCGCGACTGGCTGCGGAGCTCGACTCTCTGGGCGTGCGTGCCACGGCCGTCGAGAGCATCGAGGAAGCGGTAGGCGAGGGCAGGAGGCTGGCGGACGGCCTTCTTGTGGTGACCGGATCCTTTTATGTTGTCGGCGAAGCCATGCTCGGCTCCTGGCGCCGAGGCTGGATAGCCCCGCCGGAGGGCGAGGAGGCCCAGGTGCTCGATACCCCGGAGCCGCTCCGGGGAAAGCAGTAGCGGTTCGAAGAGGGCCGCCGGGAGGTGTGAAGTGTCGAAGGGCAGGGAGAGCAAGCCGCAGTCCATCCCGATATCCGGCGGTGCGGAATCGGAGAAGACGCCGTTCCACGCGAAGAACTACGTTCTGTTCGCGGCAGGGCTGCTGGTGATAATCGCGGGCTGGTTCCTGCTCCGGGCGGGTCACATAACGATCGCCCCGATAATGCTGGTCGCCGGCTACTGCGGCATTCTCCCCCTGGCGATAGTCCTCAAGTAGTGAAGCTCTGCGTGACGGCGGCCGCGGCACTGCTCGCAGCCTGCGGCACGCGCGGCGGCCCGGCTCCGGGAGTGCTCCAGCCGGAGCCGTCCGACACGGCCTTCGTCAGGCTGGAGGGCGGTGACTTCGTCACGACGTGGGGCGAGAGCCTCCATGTCGAGCCGTTCGAGATAGGACGCGACGAGGTGACCTGCAGGCTCTACGTGTACCTGGCCTCCAAGGCGCATCTCGACCTGCCTCCGGATCCGAGATATCCTGGCTCCGAGCCGTTCTTCGATGCGAACCCCGATCTCCCTGCCGTCAACATGAGCGCCACCGAGGCTGACAGCGCAGCCGGGACCATCGGCTGCAGGCTGCCCACGGCCGCGGAGTGGGAGTATGCGGCCTCCAGGGGGCTCAGCGGCCCCACGGGCCCCCAGTACCCCTGGGGGACCCTCCCGCCGGAAGACGCATCCAATCCGGCGAACTACATGGCCGGCGACGATTGGGACAGCAGGAACGCGGACGGCTATCTCTACCTTGCGCCCGTCGGGAGCTTCCCTCTCTCGAGCGCCGGCCTTGCGGACCTCGCGGGCAATGTGGCCGAATGGACGAGGCCGCAGGGAGGGATGTGCCGCGTCTACGGGGGGGCCTGGGATTCTCCCTCGGAGGGGCTGCGGATCGGGGCCTGGAGGGAGCTTCCCCCGGGGGACAGGGCGAGGCACATCGGCTTCCGCCTCGCGCGCTGAGGGGGTGGTGGGCGAAGAGGGGCTCGAACCCCCGACCTCCTGCTTGTAAGGCAGGCGCTCCAACCAACTGAGCTATTCGCCCACTGTCCGTCCAGCGCCGGCAAGGTATACTAGAGGCCATTCGGCGATGCAATGGAACTCCTGTTGGGAGGCTGCTTGAGCGCCGGTCACTGCGGCATCGGAGATCTTCTGTCCGGAGCGTGCCCGGGAGTCCTCGTTCCGCAGAAGAGGCGGAGCAGGATCTACCGGAAGCTCCTCAAGGCCGCCCGAGCCGGTGGCAATGCCCCTCGAGCGATCATAGACACCGACGAAGACGATCTTGCCCTGATCGCCGTCACGGCGGCCGACTGGCCCGGCCTGGCCACCATCTGCTTGAGCGAGCTCCACCACCATGGATGGAACCTTGACTACGCCGAGGGCGTGGCCGTCCAGGATCGCAAGGTCCGCAGGGGCTTCGTGCTGGCCGGCATAAGGAGCGGCGACCTCGCCGTCAGGAAACGCTTCGAAGAGGACGCGGCACACATCCAGGGCCTGCTGGAGCAGCTGGCGGAGGGCCGGGCCGATACCGTCTCGCTCCTCTCCAGGGCATCGGAGAGGCTCGAGGTCTACGAGAAGGTCCGCGCCGAGCTCGTGAGGCTCGCGACCGGAAGGGACGATTTCGAGGCCCTTGCCGGATCGGGAGGCGAGCTGCTCCTCTTCGTCTCCTCGCGCTCCGACGAGTACCTGCGCGAACGGAGGCCCGAGGACCTGGCCGGCATAGTGCTGACGAACTACCAGCTCGTCGAGGGGGTGAGGTCCCGGGGTGGCAAGCCCCTCTTCAGGCTCAAGAACCTGCGCACCAGCCGGGAGCACCTCACAGGCATCAACATAGCCGGGTACGAGCGCGACATCTCCTTCCAGGACTGTCTGACGGCCCTCAGCTTCGCATGGCAGGGCGCGACCGTCAGGCACCAGCGGAAGTACACGACCGGCGACGGGATAGTCTGCATAAGGCTGGAGATCACGGGTCCTTCCGGCCTCGCCGCCAACCGTCAGGAGGTCAAGCGGATCGGCGACACGCTGAAGAAGCTCCTGGTGAAGAAGGAGCTGGAGCGGCTGAAGAGGATCCATGGCTACGGGGGCCGCGAGAACTACGCACGGGCCCTGATCCCGCTCCTGCTCAGGGAGTGCGAGAGCACGAAGCAGAGCCAGGCCTACATCGCCCTCGAGTCGACGACCACCTTCTCGGCCGAGCTGAAGCTCCTGCTGGTGCTCATGGCCGAGAGCATGGAGCAGCACGACAACAGCGTCCTCCAGATCGTGGGCTCGATCGACAGGCTCGACGGCATGACGGTGGCTTCCTTCAAGAGCCCCTCGAGCTTCGGACAGCGCTGGGTCGATCTCATCGACATCACGGTCGACCGGAACACGTACGCCGAGATCGAGGATGCATACGACGCGATCAAGAAGTGCATCGAAGCCGTCATAGGCCAGTTCAGAGACTTCGACATGGGCATGCGCCTGAACGACGTGAAGCAGCTGCGCGAGATCCGGCAGCTGCTCAAGGACATACCGGACAGCGTGGTCACCGACTTCTACTACCGGCTGGAGGACTTCCTGAGAGCGGGCGCCCCCGTCGAAGAGCTGGCCCGGCACATCCGCGTTGCCTTCGAAGCGATGAGCAGTGCCCTGAGGGACGGACTGGAGGTCTACGGACCGACCGTCGCCATCATCCACAACGGGGACCTCGACGTGGCCAACCTGTTCTGCTGCGTGCTCCCCGAGCGCGCCCACTCCTTCCAGGATCTCCTCGACGTCGTGCGCGACCACAAGGTCACCGCGAGCCTGATCGACTGGTCCGGTCTCCACGCCATCCTGTTGAGGGTCAGCGATTCGGGCGGTGCGCTGTCGGAGGGTCACGTGGTGCGGATCCTCGAGTCCCTCAGGCTGATGATGTCGGGCGTCGACACCCGCGGCGCCGACTGACCGCATCGACTTGACAGGCGCTCGGCATCCCGGTTACTATCGCGACTCGCGGCGGCGTAGCTCAGTTGGTAGAGCAGAGGAATCATAATCCTCGGGTCAGGGGTTCAAGTCCCTTCGCCGCTACCAGATCTGCGGGCCGCCGGCCGTCGCCGGCGGCCCTTTCGCCCCGGGTGACCCATATTCCCCCCATGAAAGACGCCGTCGAGCTGACCTTCATCGACACGGTGAGGCGTGAAGACCTTCTCCCGGTGGGCAGCACGGTGACGGCGGCCGTCTCGGGGGGCGCCGACTCGGTCTGCCTCGTCCTTCTTCTCCACAGGTTCCTGCGTCACATGAAGTGGGACCTCCGGGTACTGCACGTCGATCACGGCTGGCGCCCTGAGAGCCGCGGAGACGCCAGCTTCACGGAGGACCTGGCCGGCCGCCTGGGCGTGCCGTTCCAGCTTCGCACGCTGGAGGGCGGCTGGGGGGGCGGCTCGCCCGAGGCCGAGTTCAGCGCGCGCCGCCAGGGGATCTACGAGGAAGTCTGCGGGAGCGGCTTCGTGGCAGTCGGGCATACGGCGACCGACAGGGCGGAGACTCTCATCCTGCGTCTCCTGGAGGGATCCGGTCTCAGGGGGCTCGGCGGAATGGACTACCGGGGTGTGGGGCCGGTGAGAAGGCCGATGCTCGACCTGACGAGGGAGATGGCGAGGGACTACCTCCGACGCTGCGGGCAGCCTTGGCTGGAGGACGCGACGAACGGCGACGAGTCGATCCTCAGGAACCGGATCAGGGCCAGGGTGCTTCCGGTCCTGGAGGAGGCCAGGCCAGGGGCGGTGGTACAGCTCTCCAGGGCGGGCGCCTCTCTGGCCTCCTGGAGGCGGGTGGCCGACGAAGCGGTGCTCCTGTCCCTCCGCTCGTGCCTGGCCGGACAGGCCGGGACCGGCGGGTCCGTGGCACTCGACAGGGCGAGGTGGCTCGCGCTGGAAGCGGCGCTGAGGGTGGCCGTGATGTGGAGCCTGTGCGACAGGCCCAGGCTCGGCGCCGAGGAGCTGGAGAAGACCGACAGGTGGCTGCTCGCAGGAGGCACGGGCCACCGGGATCTTCCGGGCGGCACCTCGCTGGAGGCTGACGGCTCGTGCCTGGTGTTCCTGCGAGCTGCCGAGGGGCCGGCCGATGAGCCCGACTGAGTGGGAAGTGATCCTGTCCGAGTCGGAGATAGCCTCGAGGGTGGTGCAGATCGCGTCGGAGATAGAGGAGCGCTATGGCGGGAAGCCCCTCGTCGTAGTCCCCCTGCTGAAGGGCGGCTTCGTGTTCGCGGCCGACCTCGTCAGGCAGATGCGCCTGGACGTGAGGATGGAGTTCATGGGCGCCTCGAGCTACGGTGAGCGGACGGCGACCTCCGGGGAAGTGAGGCTGACGCTCGACACCTCCGCCCCGCTGGCCGGCAAGGATGTTCTGCTGGTTGAGGATATCGTAGACACCGGATTGACCCTGGCCTATATTCAGAGGCTCATCAGATCGCGCGTTCCCGCGTCCCTCCGCACTGCGGTCCTGCTCGACAAGAGGGCCCGCAGGCAGGTCGACGTGGAAGTGACCTGGACCGGGTTCGTCATCCCCGACCGTTTCGTGTTCGGTTACGGGCTGGACGGCCCAGGGGGTTCCTTCAGGAACCTCCGCGACATCGTGGCGCTCCGGGACGAAAGGCTGGCAGATGGCTGACAACCGCCCGAACGACAGGGACAACCTCCCTCCCGTCAGGATGGGCTGCACATTCCGGACGCTGACCATGTGGGTCCTGATCGCGCTCATCGTGTTCAGCATCTTCACCCTGTTCTCCCAGGGCGCCGGCAGGGCCACCCTCACCTACACCAGTTTCCTGGACTTCGTCGCCTCGGGCAGGGTCAAGTCGGTCGTCATCGAGACGGGCGGGGCGATCCAGGGCCAGTTCTACGAGGCTCAGACGATCGACGGATCCAGCTACACCGAGTTCTCCAGCTTCGTCCCTCTGGAGGACACGGCCGTCATCGACAGCCTGCAGAAGCACTCGGTGAGCATCGAGGCCAGAGCGCCCAGGATGGACTTCTTCCAGATCCTCCTCGGCGTCGCCCCCGTCCTCCTGCTCATCGGCTTCTGGATCTACTTCATGAGAAACGCAGCCGGCGGCGGGAAGGCATTCTCCTTCGGGAAGAGCCGTGCCAGGCTGTTCACGCAGGACAGGCCGCAGATCACATTCGCGGACGTCGCCGGCGTGGACGAGGCCAAGGAGGAGCTGAGGGAGGTCATCGCGTTCCTCAAGTCGCCCAAGAAGTTCAAGAAGCTGGGCGGAAAGGTCCCGCGGGGCGTGCTCCTCATCGGTCCCCCCGGAACCGGGAAGACCTTGCTGGCCAAGGCAGTAGCCGGCGAAGCCGAGGTTCCCTTCTTCTCCATGAGCGGCTCCGACTTCGTCGAGATGTTCGTCGGAGTCGGCGCGAGCAGGGTCAGGGACCTGTTCATCCAGGGCAAGGCCAAGGCGCCCTGCATCATCTTCATAGACGAGATCGACGCGGTCGGCAGGCACAGGGGAGCCGGCCTGGGCGGCGGGCACGACGAGCGGGAGCAGACGCTCAACGCCCTCCTCGTCGAGATGGACGGCTTCGAATCGAACGTCAGCGTGATAGTCATGGCGGCCACCAACCGGCCCGACGTCCTGGATCCGGCGCTCCTCAGGCCGGGGAGATTCGACAGGACGGTCGCCGTCACCATGCCCGACGTGAAGGGGCGGGAGGCCATACTCCGCGTTCATACGCGCAAGATGCCCCTCGCCCCGGAGGTCTCCCTGGAGAGAGTGGCCCGCGGCACGCCCGGCTTCAGCGGGGCCGATCTGGAGAGCCTGGCGAACGAGTCCGCCCTCCGGGCGGCCAGGCGGGACGTCACGGTTGTGGAGCAGGAGGACTTCGACTACGCCATAGACCGGATCGTGATGGGAATCGAGCGCCGGAGCATGGTCATCAGCCCCGAGGAGAAGCGCCTCACTGCCATCCACGAGAGCGGGCACGCCCTCGTGAGCATCTTCACCCCCGGGTCCGACCCCGTCCACAAGGTGACGATAGTCCCCAGGGGACAGGCCCTCGGCGTGACCAGCTTCCTCCCGCTCGACGACCGGCACAACTACACTCTTGAGTACTGCCTCGGCGTGCTTGCGAGGCTTCTCGGCGGCCGGGCGGCCGAGAAGCTGACTCTGGACACTCTCAGCACAGGTGCGGGCAACGATCTGGAGAAGGCCACGGCACTCGCCCGGAGGATGGTCTGCGAGTGGGGGATGAGTCCCGAGCTGGGGCCCGTGGCTCTGGGCGAGTCGGGCGAGCCCATCTTCCTGGGGCGGGACATGAGCCGGATACGCAACTACAGCGAGAGCACCGCGCACCTGATCGACGACGAGATCCGCCGGTTCATCGAGGGGGCCTACGGCAGGGCCATCGGCATCCTTTCCGAGCGCCGGGCCCTGCTCGACAGGATGGCGGCGCTGCTTCTCGAGCAGGAGACCCTGAACAGCGACGAGATTTCGGAGCTGGTCGGCTCGGCGCCGGAGGATCAGGCCGGGCCGCCCGTGTCCGGGGGAGGGGAGCCTGGAGATGGATCTGGAGAGGATAGAGCGGGGGATCCGCCTGATTCTGGAGGGGATCGGGGAGGATCCTGACAGGGAGGGCCTCCGAGAGACCCCCTGCAGGACGGCCCGGACATTCGCCGAACTCTGCAGGGGGCTGGAGCCCGACGCCTCGAAGCCCATCCGCACGTTCTCAGTGGCGGGCCAGAACGAGCTCATCATCGTCAAGGACATAAGCTTCGCCTCACTCTGCGAGCATCACCTCCTTCCGTACATCGGCAGATGCGACGTGGTCTACCTGCCCGCCGACGACAGGATCGCCGGCCTCAGCGCCATCGTGGAGACGGTCGAGCTGATGGCCGCCAGGCCGACGGTCCAGGAGCGCCTGACCACGGAGATAGCTGACCGGCTGATGGAGGAGATCAGGGCGCGCGGAGTGATGGTGGTCATGGAGGCCGAGCACATGTGCCTCGCGATGCGGGGGGTCAAGAAGAGGGACTCGAGGATAGTCACCTCTGCCATGAGGGGGTACCTCAGAAGGCTGGAGACCCGCACGGAGGCCCTTGCGCTCATCGGCAGGACCATTCCGGGCCGATGATCAGGCGTCTCCACCTGCCCTCCGAGCACGACTGGCTCGGCGAGCTCAGGAGCGTCGCCGCCGATGAGGGAGCCTGGGAGAGGGTCAGGCTCCGCTCCGAGGTAGTGGTCCTGAAGGCCGGCCCCTTCCCGTGCCCGGCGGCCAACATCCTGAAGCAGTGCATGCTCTCGGCGGGCGGCGACGCGATCGTGGCCCGCGGAACGATAGACTGCAGCGCAGCGGAGACCTTCGCGATCCTCATCGGCACCCCCAGGGACTATCGGAGGGCCGCCGAGTCCCTGTCGGGTCAGCCCTTCGGCCTCTCGGTCCTCGGCTCGGAGATCGGGGGGCGGATGGACCCTCCGGCGCTTCCGCCCTCAGTCTGCGTCGGGAACGGCATTCTCGACTTCCGGGATGCGCCCCTGGTCATGGGCGTCCTGAACGTGACGCCCGACTCCTTCTCCGACGGAGGGCTGTACGCCGAGCCCGCCGCGGCGCTGGACCGGGCCCTCGAGATGCTCGCGCAGGGAGCCTCCGTGATCGACATCGGCGCCGAGTCCACCAGGCCCGGATCGCGGCCCGTGCCTCCCTCCGAACAGGCGGAGCGCCTCGTCCCCGTCGTCTCCGGCCTGGCCTCCCTGGCGCCGCACGCCGCCATCTCCGTAGATACTTCCAGCGCCGGAGCGGCTGCTGCCGCACTGGACGCCGGGGCCGGCATGATCAACGACGTCACCGCGCTCTCCGACCCGGAGATGGCTGTTCTCGCAGCCGACCGCGGCGTTCCGGTGATCCTCATGCACATGAAGGGCGTGCCGGCGACCATGCAGGACTCGCCCTCTTACCACAACGCCGTCGGCGAGGTGTATTCTTTCCTGGACGGGCGGGTGAGGGAGGCGGTCTCGGCGGGGATACCGCAGGAGCGCATCCTGATCGATCCGGGCATAGGATTCGGGAAGAGGCTGGAGGACAACCTGGACCTGCTCAGGAGACTCGCGGAGTTCAGGTGGCTCGGGTGCAGGACCGTCGTCGGCTACTCCAGGAAGAGCTTCCTGGGGACGCTGACCGGCGAGACCGTGCCGGCCAGGCGGGACGCCGCGGGTCACGCCGTCGCCGCTCTCGCCCTCCAGGGAGCCGATCTGATGAGGGTCCACGACGTCGAGGGAACCGTCGCCGCACTTGCAGCCGCCAGGGCTCTGGCGCAGGGAGGTGCCGTGTGATGGAGCCCCTGGGCCACAGGATACTCAGCGGCTTCTGGCTCGCACAGTTCGCCGACATCACCCTCGTCGCCGTGCTCGCACGGGCCATCTTCAGGTCCCTCTGGCGGACGCCCGCCATGACAGTCGTCCTCGTGTTCGTCGGCGCCCTCGTGAGCGGGGCTGTGCTCAGGGAACTGCAGTTCTACACGGTCGGCTTCCTGCTGGAGAGCCTCACCGGCGTGCTCTTCCTTACATCGGTCGTGATATTCCACGAGGACATCAGGAACATCCTCGCCGAGCATGGCAGGCGCGTGGCCGCCAGGTTCCGCGGGAAGACGGTCTGGACAGGCAGGGACACCATCGAGGCCCTGGTGAGGGCCTGCGTCCACCTGCGCCTGCGCCACCTGGGCGGCCTCATCGTGATAGAGCGCAGCGACAGGCTGGACGACTACTACCGCGAGGGCCTAGAGCTGGACAACCTCAGGGTCATTCCCGAGCTCATCGTCTCCATGCTCCAGCCTCCCGGGCCCCTCCACGACGGGGCGCTCGTCATCAGGAACGACAGGCTCGTCAGGGCCTCCACCTTCCTGCCCCTTGCGGAGTACACGAGGCTGAGGCTGAAGCTCGGCACCAGGCACAGGGCGGCGCTCGGGATCGCGGAGCGATCCGACGCCGTGGTCGTGATAGTGAGCGAAGAGACCGGCGACTTCCGCATCGCGCACGACGGCAAGCTCGAGGGTCCTCACAGCGAGGAGTTCCTCCGCGAAGAGCTGCTCAGGCTGACGGGAAGCACGGCCTGATGCCCGATCTCCTCACTCCGCTCTCGGGGCTCCTTGCCTCGGTAGTCTCGGCGTGCATCGAGGAGCACTGCAGCTGCGGCCCAGCCGCGCTGAAGGAGGCCATGACAGCATTCTGTGCTGCAGGACCCTTCCGCGTCCCCGGCCTGCTCGGCCCCGCGGCGGCCCGCTGGTGCGGCTCGACCCCGGAGGCAGGTCTTCCGGCCGGAGTCGCTTCGGTGCTTCTTCAGGCGGCCGTGCACAGCCACTCGAGCCTTCCGCAGCTCAGGGGCGGCCGCTCCTCCTTCCCGGCCGGGCCGATGTCGGAGGCCGACGCGCTCCTCGCAGGCGACGCGCTCGTCCCGCTCGCGATGGAGCACCTGTACACGACAGGCGGCGTGCACTCGATCCTGCTCGTGCAGGATGCCGTTCACGCACTCTGCGGGGACGGTGTCCTCGACGGCCTGTCGCTGGAATTGGACCTGGCGGCCAGGGGAACCGCCGGAAGCGACGCATGGAGGGTCAGAGCGGGCAAGCTGGCCCGGTTCTCATCCCTCGCGGGGGCAAGGCTGGCCGGGGCCTCTCCTCGCATGCTCGACGACGCGGCCAGGATAGGCCTGGGCATCGGGACGGCGTTCGAGATCATCCAGAGCGGCAACCTCGCGCCCGACGGGCGGGCCGGTGGAAGGCCCGCTGCAGAAGAGGCCGTCGTTCTCCTCGACGAGGCCCTGCGACTCGTGGGCGACGGGCCTGAAGGCGACCTCTACAGGCAGGTCGCCGGATCCGTGTGGTGGACCGACCTCTTCGGTGAAGCCGGGGGAGTCTAGAGAAGATCCGCCGGATCGACGTCCAGATCGATCCTCACACCCGGCGGACAGGCGGCTGAAGCCCATTCGAGGACTTCCCCGGCGAGCGCGTGAAGCTCCCGGCGGGAGGGACTCAGGGCAAGGGCGTTCCATCTCCACCTGCCCCCGATCCTGGGAACGGCTGCGGGCACCGGGCCGAGCACCCTCACGCCCTGCGGAGGCAGGCGCGGCATCGAGCCGGAAGCCGCCCTGGCCACCCGCTCACGGTCCGTCCCGGTCCACAGGAATCTCACGGCCGATGCGAAGGGGGGGAACCCGAGCTTCCGGCGTGAGTCCAGCTCCCCGTCCGCGAAAGAGGAGAAGTCGCCTCTTGCTGCAGCAACCAGCACCGGGTCTTCCGGATTGGACGCCTGCACCACGACAAGCCCCTCCCGCGAACCCCTCCCGGCACGTCCGGCGGCCTGGAGGACCAGCGAGAAGGTGCGCTCCCTGGCCCTGAAGTCAGGCAGGGAGAGGCTCATGTCGGCGGCCAGGATCCCGACCAGGGTGACTCCGGGGAAGTCGTGGCCCTTGGCCACCATCTGCGTCCCCACGAGCACCTGGCCCTCGCCGGTCGCGAATCTCTGCAGGAGCTCCCTGGAAGCCGTGGCCGTGGCCGCCGAGTCGGAGTCCATCCTCAGGATCCTCGCGGCGGGGAACGCGCGCCCCACCTCCTCCTCAACCCTCTGCACCCCGGGACCCTCCCGCGAGAATGAGTCCGATCCGCAGACGGGACATCTGCCCGGGGCCCGGGACCAGTGGCCGCACCAGTGGCACTTGAGGACTCCCCCCCGTCGATGGTAGGTGAGCGGGATGCCGCAGTCCGGGCAGTCCTCGCGGCGGCCGCAGACCCTGCAGATCTGCGCGGGGGCGAATCCTCTCCTGTTGACCAGCAGGATCGCCTGTTCCCTCCTCGACAGGGTCTCCTCAAGCCGGTCGAGCAGCTCCTTCGAGACCGTCCCCCTGCCCGAGGGCGACTCCCTGACGAAGGAGGGGGCCGGCAGTCTCCTGCCGTCTATCCTCGTGCGAAGCTCCACCAGGCGGTACTTTCCGGTCCTGGCGTTCTCCCAGCTCTCCATGGAGGGGCTTGCCGAACCAAGAAGCACGACGGCACCTTCCAGCCGCCCCCTCAGGACCGCAAGGTCCCTGGCGTTGTAGCGGGGATTGTCGGCCTGCTTGTACCCGGTGTCGTGCTCCTCGTCCACGACTATGACGCCAGTGCCCTCCATCGGTGCGAAAACTGCGCTCCGGGCTCCGATCGCTATCCTCCTGGCGCCGCTCCTGACCGCTCCCCAGAACGCGAGCCGGTCCGACGGCGGAAGGCCGCTGTGCAGGACGGCGACCGAGTCGGGAAACCTCGCCATGAAACGCGATATCAGCTGAGGGGTGAGGGATATCTCCGGGACGAGGACCAGCGCGCGCCTTCCGGCCTCGAGGGCCCTGGCGATGGCCTGCAGGTAGACTTCCGTCTTCCCGCTTCCGGTGACGCCGCGGAGCATGATCACGCCGCCGCCGCGGGCGGCCGCTTCGGCTGCCGCATCGAGGGCCGCCCTCTGGTCCTCCAGCGGGACGAGGGGCTCTACGGTGGCTCCCATGCAGGAGGCCTCCGGAAGGGCCGGGACCGGCCTGGGAGTCTCACAGGGCTTCTCCAGGACCAGTCCGGAAGACACGAGGGCCCTGACCGCAGCTGCCGAGATGCCGGTCCTTGCGGCCGCATCCCTTCGAGTCAGACCTGCTCCTCCTGCAAGAAGGACGAGCAGCTCGGCGCGCGGCCTTGATCGCCTCCTGATCTTCTCGGCCTCGCGGATCAGGTCCTCCGGCCCTGCGCCGGCCGTCAGCATCCTGACGGGTGCAGGCGCAAAGCCTGCATCGGGCTGCCACCAGACTCGCAGCAGCCCATTCCTCACGAGGCGGGAGAGCGTCTCCTCCAGAGGGAAGCCCTGACCGAGTCCCGCGGCCGCTCGATCCACGCGGACCGAACGGCCCGGTGTGACGAGACCACCCAGCGGGCCTGGAAGCTGGCCCGTTGCCGACATCATCCGGACGGCCCTCCCGGAAAGGCCGGGAGGCATTGCCGCGGCCGCCGCGAGGCCCGGAGGGGCTGCGTAGTAGCCGGCCGTCCACTTCACGAGCGACCAGACGGCCGGAGGCAGGAGCGGAGTCGGGTCCAGCCTGTCCAGGATCTCCTTGAGGGCCTCCGATGGGGGCCGCTCCGCCACGCCCCAGACATAGCCCACCAGCTTCTGGCTGCCGAACTCGACGACCACTCGGCAGCCTTCCGGGGGAGCGCCGGACAGCCTCCCGGGCAGGGCGTAGGTGAAGGTCTGCCAGACCGGCCTGGGAACGGCGACCTGGACCAGGGTTGCCGACAAGCCTGCCTCAGTCCCCGGAGCGAAGACGCCTGGCGCGCTTCTCCAGGCCGGTGCGCTCCTCCGGAACCGATGCCGGGAGCGCGGGGAGAGTCGGGAACTCACCGTCGCGAAGAAGCTCGACACCTGCCACCATGACGACCCTGACCCTCTCGGGCCAGGGAAGCTCCAGCACGAACCTCAGAGGATCGGCAGCCATGTCGAGCTGATCCCACTCGAGGGAAGTCGGTTCCAGAACGGCCAGGTCCGCCTGGAATCCCGGTGCGACCCTCCCCACGTCCTTCCATCCAAGCGCCTCGGCTGCTCCCTGCGTCAGGGAGCGGAACCATCTGGAGGAGGCAACCCTGCCTGGTCCGCCCGTCACGGCCGACAGGGCCATGGCGAGCCTCGCGTCGGATGCGGGGTCGAGGCCGTTGTTGCAGGCGGCGCCGTCGCTCCCCAGGAGAACGCTCACACCTGCTGCGTCGAGCGCCGGGATGTCGGCGATGCCGCTCCCGAGCCTGAGATTCGTCCATGGGCAGTGCACGACGGATGTTCCGCTGGAGGCCAGCAGACCGCCCTCTCCCGGCAGGAGATGTACGCAGTGGGCGAGCACCGCCCCCTGCCCGAGGAAGCCCCTTTCCTCGAGGAAGCGGACATTGCCCCGGACCATCCCCGCCGCCTCCATCTCCGCCGCCGTCTCGGCTGCATGTGTGCTCCTGGGGCGCCCCGCGGCATCGGAGGCCATCCATTCCCACACGGACTCACTGCAGGAGAGGGCGAACCTGGGCGCGTATAGGAACCCGGTCAGGCCGCCGCAGGCATCGCGGACCCTGCGGGCCTCCTCCCTCAGCCAGGCGATGTCGGAGGCTATCCACCCTGGTCCGAGGTCCATCAGGGAGTTCCCCGTGAGAGCGCGCATCCCGGATCTGCGCAGGAGGTCGACAGTGACGGACGAGTGCCTGACGGATCCCATGTCGAGCAGTCCGGTGCAGCCCGACAGCAGGAGCTCCCTGAGCGAAAGGACCACGCTTGCCGCCAGGCTGTCGGGCGTGTGTGCCGCTTCCAGGGGCCATATCCGCGTCTCGAGCCACGGGAGCAGAGGCAGCCCCTCGGCCATCCCGCGGAAGAGCGTCTGGCAGAGGTGGACGTGGCCCTGCACGAGGCCCGGGGATACGACGAGATTCGATGATGCGGCCCCGGAGCACCTTTCGACACCGGTGATCCCGGAGCCCGACACCTCTATCGCCCAGCCGCCTCCCAGCAGGCCCTCCTTCCAGTCCAGCACAGCTCTCGCCTCCAGCTTCATGCGCACATTCTATCCTCGCGGCGGGACGCACGCCATGACCGCAGGGGCATTGCACTCGCGCTCCCATCCTGCGATGATCGGACGGCAAAATCGATTTGAATGAAGCAACCGGGAGGTGGCCGGTGACGAGGGTATGGCTTGCCATGTTCGCTGCCGCGGCAGTCTGCTCCGCTGCATCGTTCACGACCGCGACGCTGGAGAACGGACTGACAGTCATAGCATCGACCGATTCGACGGCACCGGTCGTGACGATCTGCATAGCGGTCCGGACCGGCGCGACATGTCAGACCCCGGGGACCTGCGGACTGGCACACTTCTACGAACACATGTTCTTCAAGGGCAATGCCAGCCTCCCTGACCAGACCGCCTACAACCGGAGGATGCGCGACCTGGGGATAATCAACAACGGCATGACATCCGACGAGATGGTCCGCTACTTCATCACCCTGCCCTCCGACAGGCTCAGGGAGGGTCTGGAGTTCATGTACTACGCGATAGCCACCCCCCTGTTCGACGAGGGGGAGATGGAGAGCGAGAAGCAGGTGATACTGGACGAATACGCCCGGGATACGACCTCTCCCTTCTGGGACTACTGGAAGGCGAGGGAGCAGGTCCTCTACCCCGACGCTCCATGGAGGGCCGATGCCATCGGCACGCCGGAAGTGATCTCGTCGGCCGATCCCTCGGTGATGAGGGCGTTCCAGCACGAATACTACGTGCCGGACAACTGCGCCCTGATAGTCGCCGGGGACGTGGAGCCCACAGATGTCTTCAGCCTGGCCGCCGGGATATTCCCGCGCTGGCAGGGAGGGGGCACGAGCGACTACGCGGATCTCCCGGTCATCACCAGGATCGACAGGGACACGACCGTCGACCTGGACAGCCCTTCGGGCGTCACCTACATCTCCGTGGACTACGCGGGACCGCCGCTTCATCTGGACCCCTCCGAGACCTATGCCGCAGACGTCTGGGGCAGCTACCTCGGCCGGACCAGCGGCCGTTTCTACGAAGACCTCGTGACGAACGGTCCCTTCCTCGACATCAGTGCAAGCTACTTCACGGAGCGCTACGAGCCGGTCATCAGCTTCGGAGGGTCGGTTCCGGACGGGATGGGCGAAGAGGCCCTGAGCGCTCTACGGGCGGAGATCGACAGCCTGTGCAGCATGTCCTACTACGACGATCAGGATCTTCACAGGGCTGTGGAGTCGCTCAGGAGGAGCCGACTTTTCTCCGAGGAGACGGCGTACGACGTGGCGGTGGAGTCGCTGGCCTTCTGGTGGATCGAGTGGGGCAGCCTGGACTACTACCGGACGTACCTCGACAGCGTCAGGGCAGTCACCCGGGGTGACATCGACCGCTTCATCGGGACCTACCTCCGGGAGCGCCCCAGGGTCACATTCGTCATGCAGCCCGAAGGAGGCTCGGAATGATCCTCTCGACCGCGCTGCTGTTCCTCTGCCTGGCTTCGGGCGCCCCGGGCGGGGTGACCGAGTTCAGCCTCCCCAACGGCATAAGGGTCATCGACCGGCAGGTGGGGGGAAGCCCGGTCGAGGGCCTGGCCGTCTTCCTGCTCGGTGGCACGAGGGCTCTCACGCCGCAGACCCAGGGCCTGGAGTCCTTCGCCATGGAATGCGCGATGATGGGCTCCGAGGATGTCCCGGGCGATGCCTGGCGCCGGATGATGGACAGCACTTCGGCACGCCTGACCGGCGTCTACGCCTACGACTTCAGCTGCTGCAGGCTCACCTGTCTCCAGGAGGATCTCCCGGTCCTGGTCGACGCCCTCGCTTCGTGCCTGCTCAGGCCCGAGATGGCCCCCTCGGCGGTCACGCAGGTCCGGAACTCCCTGCTGCAGGGCCTGCAGCGCGACAGCTACGATCCCGACAGCAGGGTCTGGCTGGTCGCCAACAGGGGCCTGCTGCCGGGTCATCCCTACTCGCTCAGGCCAGATGGGACTCCGGAGACGATGGCGACCTTCGACCCTTCGGAAGCCGCCGACTTCCTCTCCCGACGGATGAGGGGCGGCAACATCCTCATCGTCCACTCGGGCCCGACCTCTGACGAGGATCTCGAGAGGATTCTGGCGAGGTCCTTCGGGCAGGTGCCTCCCGGCGCGGACGACTTCCTGCCGGTCCCCGCCTTCCCCATCTCCAGGGACACGGTCGTGCTGGAGGTGGAGGACATCCTGACCTCATACGCGGTTGCGAAGTTCCCAGGACCCCGGCCGGACTCGCCCGACTTCCCCGTGTTCCGCGCTGGGCTGGATGTCCTGAGCGACATGCTCTTCCAGTCGCTCCGAACCGAGTCCGCGCTGACCTACGCGACCTACTCGGGCGCAAGCCTGAACATGCGGAACTGGGGCTTCCTCTACGCCACATCATCGCACCCGGTTGCCGCCTGCTCCCTGATGGCCGCCACATTCGAGGGGATGCTGGAGGAGCCGCCGGACTCCGAGCTGGTCAGGGGCACGCTCGAGACCTCGAGGACCGCCTTCACGATGCAGATGGCCGCCCATGACGCCCAGGCCTATCTGATGGGGCTGTATGAGATAGCCACGGGCGACTGGCGGAATGCGTGGCTCTACAGCGATATTGCCGCCCGGTGCAGCCCGGGGGACATCACACGGGTCCTCAGGATGTACTCGGGCCCTGTCGCATGGGGCCTGGTGGCCGACAGCTCGGCAGTCGGGCACGGGCCCTGGCCGCTCTCTCGCGAGGAGTGAGGACTTGCGCACAGTGAAAGCGATCGCCGCCCTGCTGGCCTGCGCCTCTGCATGCAGCCAGGTAGTCGGCGCCGGTCCTCCTGCCGTCTCCGTCACGGGGGTCGTCGAAGTCCTTGCCTCTTCCGGCGGCCCGGAGACGATGATACTCACCGAGGACGGCACGGGCGTGACATGGGTCCTGACCGGCGACGTGGCCTCCGAGCTGAGGGAGAGCCAGGGCGTTACCGTGACGGTCGCGGGCCTCCGCCCTTCCCCCGCGGTCGACGCCCGGGGCAGGCCGCTCCTCGACGTGCGGGACTACGTGATCGAGGGCGAGCCAGGCCCGGGGTCCGACCAGCCCTGACCGGCCGATCCCGCCATCTGAACCGGAGCCGCGGAACGCCCTCCGGGGGAGGCTGAGGACTTGAGGAACAGAACCTCCGGAGGAAGGATCGACCGCTCCAGCCTGAGGATCCTGCTGTCGCTGCTCCTCAAGCGGCGCAGGGCTCTGTTCTACGGGCTCGCGGCCCTGATAGGGGTCGACAGCCTCCAGCTGGTCATCCCGAAGATCATGCAGTTCGTGATCGACAGGCTCGCCAGGGGCGCAGCCACGCACAGGCAGCTCATCGCGATGGGCCTGGCCGTGGTCGGTGTATCTGTCGGCATGGCGATGTGCCGCTTCGTCTGGCGCTACTTCATAATGGGATCGAGCCTCAGGATAGAGCGCGACCTGCGGCAGGATCTGTACGATCACCTGCAGAAGCTCTCCCCGCAGTTCTTCGACAAGACCAAGGTGGGGGACCTCATGGCCCACGCCACGAATGACCTCACCGCTGTGAGGATGGCCGCCGGCATGGGCACCCTGGCCTCCTTCGACGCCGTGTTCCTCGCGGTCATGAGCCTCGCCATCATGGTCTCGATGAATGCCAGGCTGACCCTCATCATACTGCTCCCCCTTCCACTCCTGACGCTCGTCATGCTGCGATTCGGGAAGCTCGTCCACATCAGCTTCACGTCGGTCCAGGAGGCATTCTCGGGACTGACCGACAAGGCCCAGGAGACTCTGTCGGGGATCAGGGTCGTGAAGGCCTACGGGGACGAGGCCTCGGAAGGGCGCTACTTCGCCGAGAGGGCCGCCAGGTCCGCCCGGGAGAACATCAGGCTCGGGCGCATATGGGGCTTTTTCGAGCCGCTGATAAGCAGCCTTGCGATGACCAGCATGGTCCTGCTGCTGGGCGCCGGGGGGCGGATGGTCATACGCGGGAGCGTCTCCATAGGCGGATTCGTGGCTTTCTCAAGCTACCTGGGCACTCTCATCTGGCCGATGATGGCCGTGGGCTGGGTGGTCAACATCCTGCAGCGGGGAACGGCCAGCATGGAGCGCCTGCAGAAGATCTTCAGGACTCCTCCCGACATCGTAGGCGGCCCGCACGGCGACCGGGTCGAGCCTTCGCTGGAAGTCAGGGATCTCGGCTTCACCTATCCCGGGACCGAAGCGAGAGTGCTGGACGGCGTGAGCTTCACACTCCCCGCAGGGCGCACGCTGGGGATCGTGGGGAGGACGGGTTCCGGGAAGACCACTCTCGTTGAGCTGCTCATGCGGCTGTACGATCCCCCGAGGGGCACGGTGTTCATCGGAGGGCGCGACGTCCTCGATCTCTCCCTGGACCGCACGAGGAGCCTGTTCGGCTATGTCCCGCAGGAGACCTTCCTCTTCGCGATGTCGATCGCCGAGAACGTCTCATTCGGCGTCGACGACCTCCCGCGCGAGAGGATAGTGAGCCTCGGCCGCGAGGTCGAGATCGACAGGGAGATCGTGGAGTTCCCCTACGGATACGACACACTCGTCGGTGAGCGGGGCGTGACCCTCTCGGGCGGGCAGAAGCAGCGCATCGCGATAGCGAGGGCCCTCGCCACGGACCCGGCGATCCTCGTTCTGGACGATGCTCTCTCCAGCGTCGACACCGAGACCGAGGCCGCGATACTCGGGACCCTCTCCGGGGAGATGTCGAACCGGACGAGCCTCGTCATCGCCCACAGGATAAGCACCGTCAGGAGGGCGGACCTGATAATCGTCCTCGACTCCGGGAAGCTCATCGAGTCCGGCACCCACGAAGAGCTGCTGTCCGGCGGCGGCTTCTATGCCGACCTCTACAGGATGCAGCAGCTCGAGGAGGAGGTCCGGAAGTCATCCGCCGTGCCTGCTCCGGCGGGGGGTGAGGACTGACATGCACGGCCCTGCGTGGATGGACTCGGACCTGATTGACGGGAGGGCCTACGACTCCCGGCTCGTGAGGCGCCTCCTGGGATTCGTCAGGCCGCACATGAAGCTGGTCCTGCTCGCAATGCTCTTCATGACGGTCACCACCGGCGTCGATCTGATGGTCCCATACGTGAGCAAGATAGGAATAGACAGATACCTCGCACGGCTCTACCAGGTCTACGAGGCGCCCGAGGCCGCATGCGACTCGCTGATGCAGCTCGAGCCCCGCCAGGGGGATTTCATCCGGGTGACGCCTACGCGAATCCTCGTCAGGAAGGCGGCGCTGGAGAGCCTCGACCCGGCCGAGAGGGTGAGCCTCTCCGGCGGCACCAGGCTGGGGGCCGAGACCTACTACCTCTTCCCCGCCGAATCCAGGAGCGGAGACACCGGAACCATCCTCGGCAGCTACTGGCTCGTGCCCGAGCAGGACCTCAAGTCTGTCCCGCCTGCCACACTGGTGAGGATCAGGGGCGCCGACCTGGCAGGCATCGTCAGGCTGGCCTTGCTGGCCGGCCTCATAATCCTGCTGGGCCTCGCCGCAGGATACGGGCACGTCCTTTCCCTCCAGATAGCCGGCCAGAGATCGATGTACGACCTCCGGACGGGCCTCTTCAGGCACATCGAGGGGCTCTCGCTGGGCTTCTTCGACAGGAACCCCGTCGGCAGGCTGGTCACGCGCGTGACGAACGACATAGAGGCCCTGAACGACATGTTCAGCGCGGTTCTGGTCAACCTGGTCAAGGATATCCTCCTGCTGGGCGGGACCATGGCCATCCTATTCAGCATGAATGTCCGGCTCGCGCTCATCTCGCTCGCTGTCATGCCCCTCTTCATCGTGGTCTCCGTAGTGTTCCGGAGGAAGGTGAGGGCCGCCTTCAGGGAGGTCAGACGCCTGCTGGCGATGCTCAACGCCGGGCTCGCCGAGGACCTCTCCGGGGTCAAGGTGGTCCAGATCTTCCGCCGGGAGGCCGCCCGGAAATCGCGCTACTCGTCTACGAACATGGACTACTATCAGGCGAACATGCGCCAGCTCGTGATCTTCGGGATCTTCAGGCCCGTCATCGAGGTCATAGCTACGACAGGGGTGGCGCTCGTCGTCACGTATGGCGGGTTCGACGTGATGGCCGGGGCGCTGACTCTGGGATCTCTCGTCGCCTTCATCAGCTACGTCAGGCAGATGTTCAACCCCGTGGCCGACATGAGCGAGAAGTACAACATCATGCAGAGCGCGATGGCGGCCGCCGAGAGGGTGTTCGGGATCATCGACACCCGCCCGGAGGTCGTCGAGGACCCCACGCCGGCACCGGTCTCGCCGGAATGCGTGAAGGGGAAGGTCGAGTTCGACACCGTGCACTTCTCCTATGTCGATGAGAAGCAGATCCTCAAGGGCATCTCATTCTCGGTGGAGCCGGGGAGGAGCGTCGCCATCGTGGGGCCCACCGGAGCCGGCAAGACGACGATCATCAGCCTTCTCTGCCGCTTCTACGATCCTGACGCCGGAGCCGTGAGGATAGACGGCCACGACATACGGACCCTGCCATTCGACGTTCTAAGGCGCAATGTCGCGATCGTCCTGCAGGATGCCTTCATCTTCAGCAGGCCAGTCGAGGAGAACATCCGCCTCGGGGCCGCCATGGAGAGATCCCGGGTGATGGAGGCCGCCTCGATGGTCCAGGCCAGAGACTTCGTCGAGAAGCTCCCCGGCGGCTTCGACGAGGTCATGGCGGAGCGGGGCGCCACGCTCTCGACGGGCCAGAAGCAGCTCATCTGCTTCGCCAGGGCCCTTGCGCACGATCCGCGCATCCTGGTCCTCGACGAGGCCACCAGCAACGTGGACCCGGCGACGGAGCGTCTCATCCAGGACGCCATCGCCACGCTGATGAAAGGGCGCACGAGCATCATCATCGCCCACCGGCTCAGCACCATCCAGAAGGCCGATGAGATCCTCGTGATAGACGACGGGCGCATCGTGGAGCGCGGGAATCACCAGGAGCTTCTCGCGAGGCGCGGCTTCTACTACAACCTGTACCTTCTGCAGTACAGGAGCGCCTGAGGCCGCTGCGGCCTCCAGCCTTCAGCCTCCAGCCTTCAGCCTACGGCCTCCAGCCTACGGCCTCCTTGTGACCCGGACCCCTCCGCTCTAGAATACGGCAGTCTCCTTCGACACCTGACAGGAGGGTTGGCGGCGTGGTCGCTCCCAGGCGGGATGAATCCGATGCCTCCAAGTTGATCGAGCGGATCAGGGATGCCGAGAGGCAGCTCGAAGGTGATACCCTCTCCCCGGAGCGGCTCGCACGGACGGTGCTGCCCCTCGAAGGCGGCTTCCTCCGCCAGCTCTTCGAGGAGTCCCCCGATGCCATGGTCCTGGTCGACAACGAAGACAGGGTCATGGAGATAAGCCGCGGGTTCACGAGTCTCTTCGGATACGATGCCTCGGAGGCCAGGGGACGGAAGGTGAACGAACTCGTGGCCGTCGGTCAGCTCGCATCCGACGCCTCCCTGATCTCCTCCAGGGTTCTGGGCGGAGAGGCCGTGCACAGCGAGACGATCAGGACCGCGCGGGACGGAAGGGCGATACCCGTCTCCGTGATCGCCTACCCCATCCAATACGGCGACAGGCAGATCGGCGTGGTCGGCATCTACAGGGACATCACGGCCCAGAAGGAGGCAAGGGAGCAGTTCAGGGACTTCCTCCAGAATGTCGGTGCCATCGCGCTCATACTCGACACGCGAGGCAGGATAGTATTCGCCAACGACTTCCTCCTCCGACTGCTCGGCCTTTCGGGACAGGAGGCCACGGGGAGGGACTACTTCGAGCTCTGCGTGCCGGAGGAGACCCGGGAGACCATGAGGCACTCTTTCGAGAGCCTGCTCTCGACGGGGGGCAGCAGCCAGGTGGTGGGCGATCTCCCCGGGACTTCCGGGTCGAGGAGGATATCCTGGAGCCACACCGTCCTGAGGGATCTCTATGGGAGGGTCTCCGGCGTAGCGAGCCTCGGGCTCGACACGACGATCCAGGAGTTGTCGAGGCAGGCCCTGGAGAGGCGCAGGCACATCCTCGAGGCAGTCAGCTTCGCCGCAGACCGCTTCCTCCGGATGGGCAGCTGGCGCGAGGAGATAGTCCCCGTCCTGGAGAAGCTCGGAGGCGCTGCGGAGGCTGACCGCGCCTGGCTCTGCCGTGCTCCGCTCGCAGGGGGAGAAGGCCTCCTGGAGGCCGAGTGGTGCGCAGAGGGGGCTTCGCGGGCCGCCGATCCGGCTGGGATCGCGGGCCTCTCCGGCCTCTCCCCGCAGCTCTCCCGGAGGGAAGTCGTGTCGGGCCGGGCGGAAGACATGCCGCCGGACCTCGCGGATGCGATACTCGATCGCGGATCGGGCTCCCTGGTGATAGTCCCGGTCTTCCTCGGCTCCCTCTGGTGGGGATGCATGGGCTTCGAGGACCCGTCGGAGGACAGGGTCTGGTCGGACGAGGAGAAGGGCGCCCTCTCCGCGGCGGCGGACATCATGGGCGCCGCCGTCCAGCGCAGGGAGTTCGAGCTGCAGCTCCGCGGCAACATGGCCCAGTACGCGGCTCTCATAGACAACCTCTCGGTGGGCGTGCTGGCCGAGAGCACAGACCGCACGATCCTCTATGCCAACTCGGCCTTGTGCAGCATCTTCGGGATCTCGTCACCCCTCGACCTGATCGGCCGGGGCTACGAGGAGGTCTCGGAAGGCCTTGGTGCGCTGTTCACCTCCGGGGCAGACTTCCTCTCCTCCACCGAGCGCTGCACAGAGAGGGGAGTCCCGGCCCAGCACCAGGAACTCAGGATGGCTGGCGGGATGATCCTGGAGCGTGACTACGTACCCATCGCAATCGGCTCGGAGCGCTACGGTCACCTGTGGCTGTACCGCGACGTCACCGAGCAGAGAAGGAACGAGGCCAGTGCTCTCAGGGCCCAGAAGCTGGAGTCGCTCGGAGCGCTGGCCGGTGGCATCGCACACGATTTCAACAATCTGCTGACCGGCATCCTCGGGAACACCAGCCTCGCGCGGATGGCCATAGAGGACCGCGACGAGATGGCAAGACGCCTGGAGGACGCCGAGAACGCTGCATTCCGGGCAAGGGCCCTCACGCACCAGCTTCTCACCTTCTCGAGCGGGGGCGAGCCGGTCAAGCGCCTGACGGACCTCCGGTCCATGATAAAGGACACCACCGAGTTCGTGCTGTCGGGCGGGCGCTCGAGGGCGGACTACTCCCTGGCGGCAGACCTGTGGAAGGTCGAGGCGGACGAGGGGCTGATCGCCCAGGTGGTCACGAACATCGTGATCAACTCGATGCAGGCGATGCCGGGAGGCGGCCGGGTCAGAGTCTCCGCCTCGAACCTCGCCCTGCCTTCGGGCTCTCCTCCCGTGGGGGCGGGGAACTGGGTGCACATCTCGGTTTCCGACGAAGGCCCGGGGATCCCGGAGGAGAACCTCGAGAAGGTCTTCGATCCCTACTTCACAACGAAGCCCGAGGGCCTGGGGCTGGGCCTCGCGGCATGCTACTCGATCGTGTCCCGTCACGAGGGCCACATACTCGCCGAATCGAGCCCCGGCGGCGGGGCGGTCTTCCATGTCTACCTGCCGGCCGCCCGGGAGTCCCCCGAAGACCCCGGGGAGGATGCAGGAACGGCCGAAGTGACGGGTTGCGGCCGCATCCTGGTGGTGGATGACGACGAGATGATCCTGCGGGTCTCGGCCGGGATACTGGCGACCCTGGGGTACAGATGCATTACCGCCGTCGACTGCCCGCAGGCCGTAGAGCTGTTCACCCAGGCCCTGCAGGCCGGGTCCCCCTTCAGGGCGGTCATACTCGACCTGACCATGCCCAGCGGGCCCGGCGGCGTGGAGACTCTCGAGCGCCTACGCGAGCTCGATCCCGCGATACCGGCGATAGTCTCGAGCGGCTACTCGAACAGCGAGGTCCTGAGCAGCCCGGAGAAGTACGGCTTCGACGGGGTGGTCTCGAAACCCTACAGGGTGGAGGACCTCGGACTGGCTCTGGGCGGAGTGATAAGGGCGGGTCATCCCGTCCCCGAACAGGCCGGGGAGGGCGGGACCAGCTGATCCACGTCTACACCGGGAACGGCAAGGGGAAGACGACGGCGGCGCTCGGGCTGTCCTGCAGGGCCGCCTGTGCAGGGAAGCGTGTCTTCTTCGCGCAGTTCCTGAAGGGTTGCGGGAGCTCCGAGCTGTGCCTCAACCGGAAGCTCCAGGGATTCCTTTCCATAGAGCAGCTGGGCGCGCCGGGCCTGATCGGCCCCGATGGACCCTCCCCCGAGGATGTCCGCCTCGCCCGGACCGGCTTCGAGAAGCTCAGGGAGGCAGTCTCCAGCGGCTCGTGGGACATGGTTGTGGCCGACGAGATATGCGTGGCGGTGCACATGGGCATCCTGCCCGAGGTGGATGTGCTGGAGCTTGTGCGTGCGTGTCCCGGAACCGTAGAGCTGATCCTCACGGGACGCCATGCGACCGGGGCCGTCATCGAAGCGGCCGACCTTGTCACCGAGATGGTCGAAGTGAAGCACTACTTCGCCGCGGAGCGCCTTGCGGCGAGGGAAGGCATCGAGTTCTGACGGAGGTCCACATGAGGAAGCTGTTCGTCGTTCCTGTTCTCCTGTTGCCGGCTCTCTGCCCGGCCTCGGGCAGGGGAGACCTGGAGATAGTCCTTGGAGGGGGCGCCTGGGTGCCCACCGGATCCGACTTCGGGACATCCCTGACGGCCGGTCCGGCAGTCGCCGCAGGGCTTCAGATCCCGATGTTCGAACAGAACTGCATCTTTCTGAGGACGGGCTACCGCTCGGCCGGAAGCGACTCGGCGGCGTGGGACGGCGTGGCCTGCATCCCGTTCGAACTCGGCTACAGGGCATACCCGCTGTACCGGCGATACGCCGGACCCCGGGGCCTGGAGCCCTTCGCCGGCCTCGCCGCCGGCGGTTTTGTCGCGTGGGACAGCCCGGTCGTGGGTGACCGGACGACCGCGGGAGGCGTGATGATCTCAGCCGAGCTGGGGGCGCGGATCCGCGTCGGAGAAGAGACCTACTTCGACTTCTTCTTCTCGCCGGAGTGGCTCCCTCTCGGCCGCGACCTGGCAGGCGAGGGCGACCTCTCGGGCCTGACCGTCGGGGGCCTTCTCTCCTTCGTGCCCTGAGAAGGCCGGCAGCCTGGTCCGTCGGCCAGCAGGGAGGCTCCGAGCTGGCCGCAGGCTCCTGCCGTCCCGGCGCCTCGTGATCTTCTGATGAGGACGGTCGGCCCTCCTCCGAAGGAGATGCTGCGGCCGAAGGCGAGCAGCGCACTCTCGGAAGGCCTCTTCAACGGGAGCCCGGGCACTTCGTTCCAGGCCATGAGATTCACCTTGCAGTCGAGGCCGCCGGCGTACTCCCTCAGTGCGGCAGCCTCCGCCGGCGAGTCGTTCACACCCTCGATGAGGCAGTACTCGAGCGTGACCGGCCTGTTCACCGCGTGCGAATAGTGCGCGATGGCCTCTCTCAGCTCGGGGAGCCTCCATCGTGCAGCTGCGGGCACTATCCGCTCCCTGGTCCTCTGAACTGCGCTGTGCAGGGAGACGGCAAGGCCTGTCTGACCCGGAAGGGCCTCGAGTTCCCTGATCCCCGACGGTATGCCCACCGTGGAGACGGTGACGTGCCTCGTGCCTATCCCGGCGCCGGCCCCGTCCGTGATCACCTCGATGGCCCGGCGGACGGCGCGCAGGTTGAGAAGCGGTTCGCCCATGCCCATGAAGACCACGTTCGCTATCCTTCCCGCCCCGGCCCCCTGGATCGCTTCCAGCTGCGCGACGATCTCGTCGGCCCCCAGATCCCTGCGGAATCCGACGCGACCAGTCATGCAGAAGGTGCACCCCAGCGGGCAGCCCACCTGTGTCGACAGGCATGCCGTGAGCCTTCTGTCGCCACGGATCAGGACTGCCTCCACGACCAGGCCGTCTTCGAGCCCGAGGACCAGCTTGCTGGTCCCGTCTGGCGAGAGCGAGACCTCTCTGACCGCAAGCCTCGTGATTGTGGCGATCTCCGCGAGCCTCTTCCTCAGGGCGAGGGGCAGGTCGCTCATCCCGCCGAAGGATGATGCCAGGCGCGAGTGGAGCCAGGAGAAGATCTGCCTGCCCCTGTAGGCCGGGCATCCCATGTCCTGCAGCAGCTCCCCGACATCGGATCCGGTCAATCCAGTCAGGCGGATCGGACCGGGCGGCGCCGGGTCACCGGCGACCCCCGAACCGCTCCCCGGGCTATATTCGACTGTGCGTGACACATGCACCTGCTTTCCCGAAAGGAAGATAATGGAAGAGAGGATCGGCATAATAGGCGGGTCGGGTCTTTACTCGCTCGAGGGGGTGGATGTCGAGAAGGCTATCGAGCCGGACACCCCCTGGGGGAGGCCGTCGAGCCCCGTCACTCTGGCGGCTCTCGGCGGCGTCGGCCTCGCCTTCCTGGCCAGGCACGGGCAGGGCCATGTCCTGACTCCCTCCGAGGTCCCCTACGCGGCCAACATCTACGCCCTGAAATCGCTGGGAGTAAGGAAGATCCTCTCCATTTCCGCGGTCGGCAGCCTTCGAGAGGACTACGCCCCGAGGGACTTCGTCGTCCCCGACCAGATCTTCGACAGGACGAAGGGCATCCGGGGGAGCACATTCTTCGGCGGCGGCGTCGTAGGCCATGTCTCGTTCGCCCACCCCTTCTGCGAGAGCCTCAGGGGCATCCTGGCGGACGCGGCAGCACTCGCGGGCGCGAAGGTGCACAGGACGGGCACCTATGTCTGCATGGAGGGCCCCGCCTTCTCCACGAAGGCCGAGAGCCTGGCGTATCGCAGCATGGGCATGGACATCATCGGGATGACGGCCATCCCCGAAGCGAAGCTGGCCAGGGAGGCCGGAGTCTGCTACGCCACGCTCGCGATGGTGACCGACTACGATGTCTGGCGCGAGGCGGAGGAAGTGAGCCTTGAGATGGTCATCGCCAACATGAACCACAACATAGGACTGGCCCGCAGGACGCTCGCCGTGGCCGTGGGTCTGGCAGGCAGGGCCGCCTGCGAGTGCGAATGCTCGCGGGCGGGCAGGGACGCGGTGATGACCGCCCCGGACGCCCGGAACCCGCAGAGGGCTTCCGATCTGTCCGTGATCCTGGGGGAATGACCGGGATGACCGTGAGGGAGTCAGGGGAGAGGGGGCTCATCGAGCATCTCCGGGGTCGCCATCCCGGTCTCTCCATGATAGGAGACGACGCGGCCGACATACCTCCTCTCCTGTGCCCAGTCCTGACCATCGACAGCTACTTCGAGGGGACGCATTTCTACAGGTGGTGGTGCGACCCCGCAGTCCTCGGTCGAAGGCTCCTGGAGGCCACACTGAGCGACCTGGCCGCAATGGGGGCCTCGCCGAGCTGGCTCCTGTGCGCTCTGGCCTGCCCTCCGGATACGGAGCTCTCCTGGCTGGACGGCCTGTATGAAGGTCTGCTGTCCAGCCCCGAGAGCAGGATGGCGGGCGGCGAGACGGTCCTGTCGCCCGTTCTCGGCATCACGCTCACCGCGATAGGGGAAGGCGGATCGCCTGCGCGGCTCCTGAGGAGATCAGGCCTTTCGGCCGGCGACCGGCTCTGGGTCACCGGCAGGATAGGCAGGGCTCTCGACGCCCCCCTGCTCCTCGAGCGATGCGGCGGGCTCCACGGCGACGGGCTCCGGCCTGTCACGCCGGTCCCTCCGGGGGTCCTCGAACAGCTCCGTGCGTTCCTCCAGCCCCGCGCCGCCTTCCCGGCAGCCCGGGCCATCGTGGAGAGGGGCGTCGCGTGTGCGGTGGACATCTCGGACGGCCTCCTCTCGGAGGCCCTGCACCTTGCCCGGGAGAGCTCTGTCGACGTGACGCTCGACCTGGACGAGGTCCCCTTCTTCGAGTCGGCGGCCGACAGGCCCCTGGAGGCCTCGTCGGCGGGCGAGGATTTCGTCCTCCTCTTCGGCGCCGGTGCCGCTTCCGGATTCGACGATCTCGGGTTCCGGTGCGTCGGTGCGGCCACGGATGGCGATGGAGGCCTGAGAGTGCTCCTCGGGGGCAGGGAGGTCGATCCCGGCCCCGGAGGCTATGATCACTTCGGATGAGAGGCCCGGCGTTCCACGTCAGGCGCCGCAAGGAGTACCGAATGCAGCAGATGATCGAGTTCCTCTCAGCGCTGTCGGGCATACCCTCTCCATCCGGCATGACGGGCGAGGCCGTTGCCTGGCTGGAGAGGAAGGCGGCCGCGGCAGGCATTCCGACCACCCTGACGAACAAGGGAGGCCTCCTCGCGGGTGAGATCGACAGCCCCGATCTGGTGGTCGCCGCGCACGTCGACACCCTGGGAGCCATGGTGAGCGGCTCGAACCCTGACGGCACGCTCTCCTTCTCGAAGATCGGAGGACTGATCCTCCCTTCCTTCGAGGCGGAGTACGTGACCGTCTTCGGCTGCGACGGGAGGCGCTGGCGGGGAACGCTCCTCCTCAACAACCCGGCCGCGCACGTCAACAGGGAGGCCGGTTCGACGGAGCGGAAGCAGGAGAACATGCACATCCGCCTTGACGCGGAGGTCTCGAAGAGGGAGGACGTCGAGTCCCTGGGCATACGGACAGGCGACTTCATCTGCTTCGATCCGCGCTTCGAGCGGACGGCCACGGGATTCCTGAAGTCGCGGTTCCTGGACGACAAGGCCGGATGCGCAGCCATCCTCGACGCCCTGCTCAGACTGGGGGCCGGCGGCGCCAGGGAGCATCGCGCCTGCTTCTTCTTCACCAACTTCGAGGAAGTGGGCCACGGCGCCTCCGCCGGGATCCCGAGGTCGTGCACGCGCATGCTGGTCACCGACATGGGCGTAGTCGGCGAGAAGGCTTCGGGCATCGAGACCGCGGTCTCCATCTGCGTGAAGGACTCGAACGGGCCCTATGACCTCGGCATGAGGAGCAGGCTGGCCGCGCTGGCGGCGGAACGCGGCATACCGCACAGGCTCGATGTCTTCCCGTTCTACGGCTCCGACGCCCAGACGGCCCTGGCAGCGGGGCACGACATCAGGGTGGCGCTGATCGGCCCGGGCGTCTCGGCATCGCACGGGATGGAGCGGACGCACGAGAAAGGGCTCGCAGCGACGCGCGACCTCATACTGGCCTATGTGAGGGAGTGAGGCTGAAGGCCTCCCCTGTCCTCTTCCGATTGGAGCGACATGGAATTCAGCTTCCCGGGCGGTGTCTTCTGCGATGTCAGGATCGAGGAGGTCACCAGGACCTACATCAAGATCACGCAGGGCACTCTCGACGAGTACCTTGCCAGGGAGTACTCGGCGGCCTTCGTGAGGGTGTACGACGGCGTCAGATGGTTCTACGGATCCACGAGCGACCTGGGCTCGATCCAGAGGCAGATCGATCTCCTCGCAGGGATGGCGGGGCGCAGCGACGGGATGGACGACGACCCTGTCGTGGCGAGGCTCCAGGCCAACAGGGGCGAGCACTACCGCTTCGGCGGCAGGGAGGTCTCCTCCACCCCGAGGAAGGAGAAGCTCGCGCTGCTGGAGTCCTGCCTGGGCCCCGTCGCCGGGCACTCCAGTGTCGCATCCTGGACCGCCAGCTACTCCGACGGCAGGACCTGCAAGAGGATCATCTCGAGCAAGGGCGCGGACGTCTCGTTCGACACGCAGACCGCAGCGCTCCTTGTCGGCTTCCAGATGGCCTCGGGGGACAGGAGGTTCGGCGAGACCGACTGGTCGAGTGCGGAGGACTTCGCCGGCCTCGGGGGCGGGCTGCCGGGGCTGGAGGAGAAGCTGGTGCAGTCGGAGGACTGCCTCATGAATGCCGAGCCCATTCCGCCGGGCGAGTATCCGGTCGTCCTGTCCCCGCTGGCGGCAGGGATCTTCGCCCACGAGAGCTTCGGCCACAAGAGCGAGGCGGACTTCATGGCCGGCGACGAGACCATGATGCGCGAGTGGGCGATGGGGACGAGGGTCGGCTCGCCCGTCCTCAGCATCGTGGATGACGGGAACGAAGGTGGATCCGGCTTCACCCCCTTCGACGACGAGGGTACGAGAGCCTCCCGGACATGGCTGATACGCGAGGGCATCCTGTCCGGACGGCTGCACTCGGCATCCACGGCCGCCGCGCTGGGAGAGGAGACAACCGGGAACGCGAGGAGCGTGAGTTTCGAGTACCAGCCCATCCCGAGGATGACGACCACCTACATCCTGCCTGGTGCGGCTTCGTTCGACGAGCTGATCTCCGGAATGGACGAGGGCCTTCTCGTGGAGACGATCAAGCACGGCTCGGGGCTATCCACGTTCACTCTCGCGCCCAATACCGCTCACTGGATCCGTTCGGGGAGGGTCGCCGGCCCGGTGAACGCATCCGTCATCACCGGGAACGTCATGGAGACCCTCGGCCGGATCGACGGGCTCTCCGACCGCCTGGAGCTCGTCTCGTTCCCCGGAGGGGGCTGCGGGAAGAACGAGCAGTATCCTCTGCCCGTAGGCTTCGGCGGCCCCTGGGTCCGCGTCAGCCGGATGAACGTGAGGTGAGGACGATGAGGGAGACATACAGCATCCGCAGGCGTCAGATGTCGGTGAGCGTCTCTCAGAGCAGAATCGAGTCGGTGCGCTCCAAGGACGTCACCTGGACAGGTCTCAGGATCTACCGGGACGGAAGACTCGGAATCGCGGGGGCCATAGGCGCCTTCGATCCGCGCAGGCTCGAGGAGCGCGCGTCGGCCTCGCTCTCGCCGGGAGTGGAGTATCCCTGGGAGCCCTCGAAGGACTTCGTCCTCGAGAGGGAGTATCCCGCCGCGATGATCCCTGATGCATCCTTCGCGGAAGAGGCGGAGGCCGTCCTCTCGGAGCTTCGCAGAGCCCAGCCGGGCATCATCTTCTCCAACAGCATCCAGCAGGACTCGACAGCCAGGGTCATGGAGAACGAAGCCGGCCTCGGGCTCTCCTGCTCGACGCAGTCCCTCTCGATCCTCCTCACCTTCAAGGAGGAGAAGTCGACGGGCATCATCGACGGCGAGGTCTTCGTGGCGGATTCCAGGAACTACGAGAGGAGCACCGCGCTCCGCGAGATGCTGGAGTTCTGCGAAGCCTACTGGAACAGGGTCGAGCTTCCTCGGGGGGGCAGGCTGCCCGTGGTCTACCCCAGGCTCGGCAGCGAGCTGCTGTTCGGCAGGCTTCCCTGGGAGCTGGGTGGCAGGGCGTACGGGACGGGCTCATCCCTGCTGGCTGGGAAGATGGGGCAGAAGGTCTTCGGAGAGAGGTTCAGCCTCAGCCAGTGCAACGATCCGGAGAGGTCGGAGGATTGCTTCTTCGACATGGAAGGCGTTGTGAACGACGGTTTCAGATACCCTCTCGTCGAGAGGGGCGTGCTGAGGGCCGTCCAGACGGACAGGCGGATCGCGGCGAAGTACGGTCTGGCCCACACGGGCAGTGCGGTGGGGGGGTTCGACTCCGTGCCTTCCGCAGGGTGCGTCGGCCTGGAAGTCGAGGGCTCGGGCAGGAACCTGGCCGATCTTCTCGAAGGGCGCCCCGGGGTCTTCGTGGTGATGGCCGCGGGGGGAGACTACACTCCCGACGGCAGGTTCGCCACCCCTGTGCAGCTGGCCATGCTGCACGACGGCCGTCGCTTCGTCGGCAGGCTCCCGGAGATGCGGATCTCCTCGCACCTTTTCACGATGTTCGGGGACGACTTCCTCGGCCTGTCCGCCGACTCGATCTCGGAGCTCTCCGACAACAGGTGCATGGTGACGATGATGGACGTGGAGAAGGCCTAGAGGCTGGAGGCTGCCCAGGGTCCGAAGCCCGGGGCCTGAAGGCGCTGGCGGCAGGCTCGGATACCCTTGCATCTGCCACAGCCTACAGCCTACAGCCTACAGCCTGCACCCTCCAGATCATCTCCTCAGCAACTCCGTGACCGGCTGGCGGAGCAGTCTCCTGAAGAAGGCATAGGCCAGGCCGGAGGAGACGGCCAGGACGATCCCGAGGCCACCCAGCATCGGGCCGACCGGGAACACGGCGAGGGAGTGGACGGTCGATCTCAGTGCAACGCTGAGCGAGAGGAGGGCCCTGCTCACGCCCCAGGCGGTCAGGCTGCCCAGGACCCCCCCCACCAGCAGCGAGGCTGCCGACATGAGGAGGATCTGGAACGAGAAGACCGTCGCCAGCCTGTCCTCGGGAGTGCCCAGGGCAACCAGCACTCCCAGTGCGAATCTCCGGTTCCGGAGGTCCGCCACGAGGGTGTGGATGGCGCTGACCAGGGCCGAGACCAGGATGGCGAGGGCAAGCGACGACAGGGCCGTCGTGACCACTCCCACGAGGATCTCGGCCCTCTGCGCAATCCCGCGCCGCGTCTCGGCCCGGAGGCCCATGGCCTGGACGCTCCTGACGATTCCCGGGACGTCGTCCGCCTTCTCCGCGGTGACGACGAGGGCGCTGTAGCTCCTCTCAAGCTCGGGTCTCCAGATGGAGTTGATCTGGTCCACGAACTCTATCGGCACGGCGAGGGCGAAGAGCGAAAGGTTCCTGGAGGTGGCCACGATCCTCGCCCTGACGGTCGCCGGCCTGTGGGGGAAGCTGGCGATCGAGCTGCGTCCCACCGTCACGGTGCACTCGAGCCCCACAACGCCCTCCGGCGTCAGACCCAGGAGACCGTTCGACTCGGCGAACCCCGCGTTGTACAGCACGAGCAGATTCTCGCTCAGGACGATCGGGAGATATCTCGCGGCGCTGTCCTGCATCGTGTACGACCAGTCCACGCCCTGCAGGACCGAGTCGCCCAGGAAGTCCGCCGTGACGCCTTCCAGGGTTATGTCCGTGTAGTATGGCTGGCCGCCCAGGAGCCCCTCCATCGCCACGGGCACGTGAGCGTAGACCTGCGGGTCGACCGAGGCGACCTGGGGAAGCGCAGCGATCACAGTCTCCAGGGAATCCGTGATCTCCAGCCCGCCCAGCTCGCTCTGGAAAAAGCCGGCCTGCATGCCCGGAGGGGAGACCCTGACCTGCTCGGCGGGGAGGTCGCTCGACAGGAACCTGTGCAGGACGGCGTTCACTCCGAGTCCTATTGAGATGAAGAAGACCAGGAAGACGGCTGCGGTCAGCAGCATCAGCTGGCTGAAGAGATAGTCCCTCCAATGGCCCCTGTTCCAGAGGTGCAGAGCCCGCCCGGCCTCACGAAGCCGCATGCAGCCTGCCCTCCCTGAGCTCCAAGACCCTGTCCGCCCGGGAGAGAACCGCGCCCGAGTGGACCACGGAGACGAGAGCGAAGCCCTGTTCCCTCCTCAACGCGTCCAGGAGGTCGAACAGGACCCTCTCGCTCTCGTCGTCCAGACTCGCGCTGGGTTCGTCGGCGAGCAGGACCTGCGGTCTGTTGACCAGTCCCCTGGCCACCGCCACCCGCTGGCGCTCGCCTCTGGACAGGACCGCGGTCGGCGTCGAGTCGATCCGGACCCCGAGGTGAGCGAGGACGGCCGTGGCCTGTCTCTCCGCCGCATCCGCGTCGGACCCCGCGAAGACGGCCGGCAGCACGGCGTTCTCCAGTGCCGTCAGGGCCGGCAGAAGGTGGAAGTCCTGGAAGACGAAGCCCAGATTCCGGCGCCTGAGCCTGGCAAGCTCGCCCGGAGAGGCGGATGCGACATCCACCCCTGCGACGGAGAGCGCTCCGCCATAGGCCAGGTCGTGCGTGCCGAGGATTCCGAGAAGAGTGCTCTTTCCCGCCCCGCTGCGGCCTATGATCGCCACGAACTCGCCGGGGAGAAGCTCGAGATCCAGGCCGTCGAGCACCGCCCTTCCCTCGAAGGAACGGCTCAGTCCCGACGCGACGACTATCGGCCCGCTCAGAAGAGGCTCCCCCCGAGTGCAAGCCTCAGCGCGGACAGCATCTCTCCCGGAGTGAACCCCGAGTCCTCCAGCTCGAATCGGACCCTTGTGACCCGCGCCGCTTCGCGAACGACACGGAGCTCGACGGCGACGAAGCCCCGGAAGGAGAGGTCGAGGCGTGCGGCGCGAGGCTGGAGGAGCGCAAGCGCCGAGCTGACCTCCGGCCACCAGGGGACCCATGCCGAGACGGGGGCCACCCCGAGGAACGAGACCAGGCTTGACGGGACGAACAGCGAGAGGTCGCTCCCGGTGCGGGCCGAGACCAGAGCGAGGGCGGAGTCCGCCGCGAGACTCCCGCTGCGGGTGAGCTGGAGCCACTGCGGGACCACGGCCTCGGGCGCCGGCCCGAGGTAGAGGCAGGTCCAGCCCCTCCGCACCGCCACCGAGCCGAGGAGCCTTCCCCTTGGGGACCGCAGGTCGCGCCTGCCCGCCGCGCTGTCCGCCGTGAAGTCCATGTACTTCGCCGCGATGGCCAGCATCGTGTCCGGTCCGACGGAAGACGAGAGGATCATGAACTGCGGCTTGAGGCTGGTGAGGTCCACGGCGACCAGGCTGATTCCCAGGGGGCCCCTGTCGAGGAGGTCGCGGATCAGGCCGGGATCGACCGGCGTGAGCGATGCCGGCAGGAAGGACCACGCCTGCGGCGGGAGCTGTCTCTCGAAGTGCGCGTGAAGGAGGGCTGTGGAAGGGACGTTCTCGAGTTCGCCCTGAAGCCCCCGCCGGCCGCAGGCGGCCGCGATCAGCAGGAGCAGGGGGAGGGCCCTTTTCAGTGCAGGCATTGACACTTCTTCTCCAGCGGTTTTAGCTTTCGTGCCCCGACAAGGTTATGCGTGCCGGGGTGCCGCGTCAACACTCGACATGACGCGGATGGACGGCGTGTTGCGGCCTTGACAGGTTCCGTGGACATCCTTATTCATACGATTCGCGCCGCTGGCGTAGCTCAACCGGCAGAGCAGCGGATTTGTAATCCGCAGGTTATGGGTTCAACTCCCTTCGCCAGCTCCAGTTTCCAAGTTTCCGGGAATTCCGACGTGGCGAGGTTCCCGAGCGGTCAAAGGGGGCAGACTGTAAATCTGTTGGCTCTACGCCTTCGGTGGTTCGAATCCACCCCTCGCCACCAGTTCCGGGCCCGGGCGGGAATAGCTCAGCTGGCTAGAGCATCAGCCTTCCAAGCTGAGGGTCGCGGGTTCGAGTCCCGTTTCCCGCTCCACCCGGATCGCGCGAAGGAAGAGGCGCCCTGGTAGCTCAGTCGGTAGAGCGCGTCCTTGGTAAGGACGAGGTCTCCGGTTCGATCCCGGACCAGGGCTCCACGGGCTTTTCGACCGGTACCTCGACAGTGCAGAAGTAAGGAGCAGGAATGGCCAAGGAGAAGTTCGAGAGGACCAAGCCCCACGTGAATGTGGGGACGATTGGGCACATCGACCATGGCAAGACCACCCTCACGGCGGCGATCACCCATTGCCTGTCGAAGAGGGGGCTGGCGAAGTTCACAGCCTTCGACGAGATCGACAATGCTCCCGAGGAGAAGGCACGCGGCATCACCATCAACACCGCCCACATCGAGTACCAGACCGAGAAGCGTCACTACGCCCACGTAGACTGCCCCGGTCACGCCGACTACATCAAGAACATGATCACGGGCGCGGCCCAGATGGACGGAGCGATCCTCGTGGTGAGCGCCGCCGACGGCGTGATGCCCCAGACCAAGGAGCACGTTCTGCTGGCCCGCCAGGTGAACGTGCCGAAGATCGTCGTATTCCTCAACAAGATCGACGCGGTGGACGACCCCGAGCTCATCGACATCGTCGAGGTCGACATCCAGGACCTGCTCGAGAAGTACGAGTTCGAGAGCAACTCGCCGATCATCAGGGGAAGCGCCCTGAAGGCCCTGAATTCCACCGGGGCGGCCGACGATCCGGATGCCCAGTGCATCTTCCAGCTCATGGACGCTGTCGACAGCTGGATTCCCACTCCTCAGCGCGAAGTCGACAAGCCCTTCCTGATGCCCGTCGAGGACGTCTTCTCGATCCCGGGCAGGGGGACGGTCGGCACGGGCAGGGCCGAGCGCGGCAGGGTCAAGGTCGGCGACAAGATGGAGAGGGTGGGCATCAAGGAGACCGTCGAGACGGTGGTCACCGGCGTCGAGATGTTCCGCAAGGAGATGGACGAGGCCCAGGCCGGCGACAACATCGGGCTGCTCCTGCGCGGCATCGCCAAGGAGGACCTCGAGCGCGGGATGGTGCTGGCGGCCCCGAAGTCCATCACGCCCCACACCGAGTTCGATGCCCAGGTCTACGCGCTGACTCAGAAGGAGGGCGGCCGTCACAAGCCGTTCTTCCCCGGATACCGCCCGCAGTTCTACTTCCGGACGACCGACGTGACCGGCACCATCCACCTGCCCGAGGGCGTGGAGATGGTGATGCCCGGCGACCACATCACGATGAGGGTCGAGATCATCAACCCGATCGCCATGGAAGAGGGGCTCAGGTTCGCAATCCGTGAAGGCGGACGCACCGTCGGCGCGGGCAACGTCGTCAAGATCATAAAGTAGGTGTGGCGTGAGGGTGATAGTGACATTGGCCTGCTCCGAGTGCAAGCAGCGCAACTACAACACCACGAAGGACAAGCGCAAGCACCCGGACAGGCTCGAGCTCAGCAAGTACTGCAGGTTCTGCCGGAAGCACACCGTGCACCGGGAGACCAAGTAGCAGACTGCGTGCGGAACTGCTGCGCAGGGCCGTAGCACAACTGGCAGTGCACCGGACTCCAAATCCGGCGGTTGTGGGTTCGAGTCCTACCGGCCCTGCCAGCAGCGCTCCGTGGAGGGAGCTTCATGGGAGACGGTTCCTCGGGTAGCTTTCTGGTCCGCGCCTGGAAGTCGGTCGCGGAGTTCATCGGCGAGGTCAAGGCCGAGCTGGTGAAAGTGGCCTGGCCGTCGAGACGGGAGATAGTCTCCTCGACCTGGGTCGTCATCGTGTCCTGCATCTTCGTCTCGGTCTGGATCTTCGCCGCCGACTCGGCATCGAACATCGTGATGACCACGCTGGTCGGGATCCTCCGGCGATAGGGCGGGAAGAAGAGAGGCAGGCGATGGCCGAACAGGAGATCGTGGATCCGCAGGCTCCGGGAGAGGCCGAGAATCCAAACCTCAAGTGGTTCGTGGTTCATTCCTTCTCCGGATACGAGCAGCGGGTCAAGAAGTTCCTCGAAGGCCCGCTGGCCAGGAAGTACCCCGGGAAGGTCGGGCGCTCCCTGATACCCGTCGAGGAGGTCTCGGCCTCGAGGGGCAGCAGGCGCACGACCAGGGAGAAGAAGCTCTATCCGGGCTATGTGTTCGTTCAGCTGGAGCTCTGCGACGAGATGGTCCTCGACATCCGCTCCATGGGCAACGTCAGCGGCTTCCCTCCGATGAACAGGAGCTATCCGCAGCCGCTCACGGACGAAGAGGTGAAGAGGATCCTCGGGCAGGCCGACGGCAGGGAGGCCCCCAGGGTCCTCCGCGTGCCGTTCGGCGTGGGGCAGACCGTCCGCGTGATCGACGGTCCTTTCAACAATTTCTCCGGTGTCGTGGAGTCCATAAACCCGGAACGGGGACGGGTCCGGGTCATCTTCACGATCTTCGGCCGCAAGGCCCCTGTGGAGCTGGACTTCTCGCAGGTCCGGCTCGTCTAGGGGCGGCGGCGCCGTCCCGTCCAGTCAGTCCCGTAAGGAGCTTCCGCCCGGCCGTTGATGGGGAGGCCGGTGCGGAGAGAGAGGAGCACCCATGGCCAAGAAGATCCTGGGCGTGGTGAAGCTTCAGCTCCCCGCTGGTCAGGCCACGCCGGCTCCGCCGGTCGGCCCGGCTCTGGGGCAGTACGGCATCAACCTGCCCGGATTCTGCAAGGACTTCAATGCCCGTACCCAGGGGCAGGAGGGCCTTGTGATCCCGGCTGTTGTCACCGTCTTCGCCGACCGGAGCTTCAGCTTCGAGCTGAAATCCCCGCCCGCCGCCATCCTGCTGAGGCGCGCGGCAGGCCTTGCGAAGGGCTCGGCCGAGCCCAACCGCACAAAGGTGGGCACGGTGACCATGCAGCAGGTGAGGGAGATCGCCCGAACCAAGATGAGCGACCTCAACGCCGCCTCGGAGGAGGCCGCGATGCGGATGGTCCTCGGCACCGCGAGGAGCATGGGGCTGGAGGTGACCGGCTAGGGAGATGGCGAAGACAAGCAAGCGATTCGCGAGCGTCCGCGAGCAGGTCGATCCCCAGACCCACTACACTCTGTCCGAGGCCCTCGAGATGGTGAAGAAGCTCGCCACCGCGAAGTTCGACGAGACCGTGGAGATGGCCATCGCCCTGGGCATAGACCCCAAGTTCACCGACCAGGCCATCCGCGGCACCTGCGTCCTCCCCAACGGGACCGGCAAGAAGGTCCGCGTGCTCGTCTTCGCCAGGGGCGATAAGGCCGACGAGGCCCGCGCCGCAGGTGCCGAGCACGTGGGCGACGACGACCTCGCCGACCAGATCCTCGGGGGCTGGATGGACTTCGACGTGGTGATAGCGACTCCCGACATGATGAAGACCGTGGGCAAGCTGGGCAGGGTGCTCGGCCCGCGCGGCCTCATGCCCAACCCCAAGACCGGGACGGTCACGACCGACATCGCCACCGCCGTCTCCGAGTCCAAGGGCGGCAAGATAGCCTTCCGGAACGACAAGGCGGGGAACGTCAACGTCCCGATCGGGAAGGCGAGCTTCGAAGCGAAGGCCCTCGAGGAGAATGCGGTAGCCTTCCTCGAGAGGATAATGCAGCTAAAGCCGAGCGCCGCGAAGGGCCGCTACCTGGTCTCCGTCTCGGTTTCCTCCACCATGGGTCCCGGGATTCGCCTGGACGTCAACGACGTCCGCGCCCGGTTCCGCTAGGCCGGAGGTGAGGTTCAGGGAATGAGCGTTTCAAGAGCACGCAAGGAGAAGACACTCGGAGAGGTCACCGGTGAGCTCGGGACGGCCGGTTCCGTCATCCTCGCCGACTTCACGGGGATCGACGTAGCCGGGATGACCCGCCTCCGGAACGAGATGAGGCGCGCGGGCGTAGGCTTCAAGGTAGTGAAGAACACCGTCCTCAGGAAGGCCTTTGCAGACAGCGCCATCACCGACCCCGGTGTCGTCGCCCTGGCCAACGGGCCGACCGCAATCGCCTGGTCGCTGGACGAAGTCCTGCCGGTCAGGGTGCTCAGGAAGTTCGCGAAGGAGAACGACGGCAAGCCTGTCATCAAGGGCGGGCTGGTCTCGGGGCAGGGCCTCGATGCCGCCGGCGTGCTCGTGCTGGCCGACCTGCCCGGCCGCGAGGAACTCCTCGCAAGGCTCCTGGGTTCGATGAACTCGCCTCTCCAGGGCTTCGTGAGCGTGACGGCAGCCGTCCTCAGGAGCTTCCTCTACGCGGTAGAGGCGGTCCGGGAGAAGAAGGAACAGAACTGACGATCCGATACCGATAGCGCGGCCCTCCGGGGTCCGCCAGCCGATGGAGGAGACTGAGATGGGTGAAGACAAGAAGGCCCTCGTCATCGAGACCATATCCGGCATGACGGTGCTGGAGCTGGCAGAGCTCGTCAAGGAGATGGAGTCCCGTTTCGGCGTTTCCGCTGCTGCCCCGGCCGTCGCCGTGGCCGCCGGTCCCGCCGCTGCAGCCGCCGTCGTCGAGGAGAAGTCCGAGTTCGACGTGATCCTCGAGGGCTTCGGAGACAAGAAGATCCAGGTCATCAAGGTCCTGCGCGAGCTCACGGGGCTGGGCCTCAAGGAGGCCAAGGACCTGGTCGACAGCTCTCCGTCGAAGATCAAGGAGAGCGTGGACAAGACCGAGGCCGAGAACATGAAGAAGATGCTCGAGGAAGCCGGCGCGACTGTCAAGCTGCAGTAGTGATCCTCATTCGTGGGACATCCGGCGGGAGAGGCCAGAGCCTTCTCTCGCCGTTTGTCCCGCCGCGCAGCCATTGCCGAAAAGGGGTCGCAGCCAGGCGTGAGGAGTGACCAGGTGAAGTCGAAGAGACCTGTGAGGAACTACTCGCGGATCCAGCCCGCGATAGAAGTGCCGGATCTCCTTGAGATCCAGAAGAAGTCATTCGAGGTGTTCCTTCAGGCGGAAGTGCTGCCTGACGAGCGCCTTCCGCAGGGCCTTCACAAGATATTCCTCGACACCTTCCCCATAGAGAGCGCCAACAGGGAGTTCTCGCTCGAGTACGTGCGCTACGATGTCGGCACCCCGAGGTACGGCATCGAGGAGGCCCTCGGGAAGCACCTCACTTATGCAGCGCCTCTGAACGCCAAGCTGCGTCTCGTCTTCCGGGGCACTCCGGACGAGAAGAAGGTCTCCAGGATAGTCGAGCAGAACGTGTTCCTGGGCGAGCTGCCGCTCATGACCGAGACGGCCTCGTTCATCATCAACGGAGCCGAGAGGGTCATTGTGAGCCAGCTCCACAGGAGCCCCGGCGTCTTCTTCGAGGAGAAGACGGTCCAGAGGGGCCGGAGGGTCTGCAGCGCCAGGGTCATACCCCAGCGTGGCTCCTGGCTCGACCTCATGCTCGACACCAACGACGTGATCTTCGCCAACATAGACAAGCGGCCGAAGCGCATTCCCATCACGATGCTCCTCCGCGCTCTCGGACTCGTCACCGATGCCGACATCCTCGCCAGGTTCTACCCGAGAGTCGAGCATGACCTCGCGGCGGCCCTCCGCAGGAAGTCCGGGGCCGTCGACCTGACGCTCAAGTCCTTCGCCGACGACATCGCCGATCCCGAGACCGGCGAGCTGCTCGCACGGTGCGACGAGCCGGTCGAGTCGGTCGAGAAGATCGAGATGCTCGTCGAGAAGGGCATCAAGAGGGCTGCGTTCCTCGATGTCCGGGGCGAGAAGACGGACTTCGACGGAATACGGAAGACTCTGGTGAAGGAGGAGTCCAGCCTGGGCCCGGGGATCGAGAAGAGCGAGGACAACGCCACGCTCTGGATCTACGAGGCACTGCGCGGCACCGAGGCCCCTTCGCTGGACCACGCCCGGAGCTACCTCAGGTCGATGTTCTTCGACTCCAAGCGCTACAGCCTGAGCGAGGTTGGCCGATATAAGTTGAACGAGCGGTTGAATATAGACACACAGGTGGACCGGCTTACCCTCACGGTGGACGATCTGGTCTCGATCGTGGACCATCTGATCAAGCTCCGAGAGGGGAAGATAGTCCCCGACGACATCGACCATCTGGGCAACCGCAGGGTCAAGACCGTGGGCGAGCTGCTGGGCCAGGAATTCTCCAAGGGCCTCAGCAGGATGGCTCGGACGATCCGCGACAGGATGGGCCATCAGGACAGGGAGAAGCTGACCCCGACCGAGCTGGTGAATTCCCGCACGCTCTCCAGCGTGATCAACACCTTCTTCGGCTCGAGCCAGCTCTCGCAGTTCATGGAACAGACCAACCCGCTGGCCGAGCTCACGCACAAGCGCCGCACCAGCGCCCTGGGCGAAGGCGGACTGACCCGCGAGCGCGCGGGATTCGACGTGCGCGACGTGCATCACACCCACTACGGCAGGGTCTGCCCGGTCGAGACCCCGGAAGGTCCCAACATCGGCCTCATCACCACGCTGGCCGTCTACGCCTCGATCAACAGGTTCGGATTCCTCGAGGCTCCGTACAGGCGCGTGGTGAAGGGATCGGTCACGAATGACGTGGTCTACCTGTCGGCCGACAGGGAGGACAGGGCGGTCATCGCCGAGGCCAACTCCGGAATCGACGCGAGGGGGAGGCTCAAGGGACCTCTGGTGAGGTCCCGCAAGTCGGGCACCTTCCCGATGGTCAACCCCTCCGAGGTCGAGTTCATAGACGTCAGCCCGCAGCAGCTCGTCGGTGTCTCCGCCGCGCTCGTGCCCTTCCTCGAGCACGACGACGCCAACAGGGCTCTGATGGGCTCCAACATGCAGCGGCAGGCGGTCCCCCTGCTCTACACCGAGGCGCCGATCGTAGGAACGGGGCTGGAGGGCAGGAGCGCGCGCGACTCGGGCGCACTGGTCCTTGCCAGGAGGCCCGGCGCGGTGGTTTCGGCGGACGCCGCCCTCATAGTGGTAAAGGCAGACACCGACGCGCTCGACTTCAACCGCTACGACTCCTACCAGCTGAAGAAGTTCGTCAGGACCAACCAGGACACCTCGATCAACCAGAAGCCGGTGGTCCACGTGGGTGAGCGCGTCGAAGCCGGTCAGCCCCTGGCCGACGGCATGGCCACCAAGGACGGGAAGCTTGCGCTGGGCGTGAACGCCACGGTCGCCTTCTGCCCCTGGAACGGCTACAACTACGAGGATGCGATAGTGATCAGCGAGAGGCTGATCAAGAACGACGCCTTCACATCGGTCCACATCTTCGAGCTGGAGACGCAGTTCAGGGAGACCAAGCTCGGGCCGGAGGAGCTGACCCGGGAGATCCCGAACGTCGGGGAGGAAGCCAAGCGCAACCTCGACGCGGACGGCGTGATCCGGATCGGTTCCAGGGTGAAGGCCGACGACTACCTGGTGGGCAAGGTCACGCCCAAGGGCGAGCAGGACCAGTCCCCGGAGGAGCGCCTCATCAGGGCCATCTTCGGCCAGAAGGCCGGGGACGTGAAGGACGTCTCGCTCAAGGCCCCGGCAGGAATGGACGGCGTCGTGATCGACGTCAAGGTCTATGCCCGCCGGGACAGGTCCGAGAGGGCCCGGCGCGAGATCGACGAGAAGATCCGCAGGCTCCAGATGGACCTCGAGGACAGGAAGAAGAGACTCTGCGCCGAGCGCGACACCATCCTCAAGCAGCTCCTCCTCGGCCAGAAGTCGGTGAACATAGTCGACACGCTGACCGGAGAGATGGCCGTCGCGCCGGGCAGGAAGCTCACGGCAACGGCTCTCAACAAGATCAGCTTCAGCGACATAGACTACAACCAGCAGCTGGTCGAGGACCTCAAGACCGATGACTCCGCGCGGCAGGTCCTGCGAAGAGCAGGCGGCCAGATCGACAAGCTCGACACGGAGCACGAGATCGAGGTGGACAAGGTCAACAGGGGCGACGAGCTGCAGCCCGGGACCCTCAAGCTGGTCAAGGTGTACATCGCCAGCAGGCGCAAGCTGCAGGTGGGCGACAAGATGGCCGGACGCCACGGCAACAAGGGCGTCGTGAGCATCATCGTCCCGGAGGAGGACATGCCGCACCTGCCGGACGGCAGGCCCGTGGACATCTGCCTCAACCCGCTGGGCGTCCCTTCGAGGATGAACGTCGGCCAGATCATGGAGACCAACCTGGGCTGGGCCGCCAGCCAGCTGGGATTCGACGCCGTGACGCCCGTCTTCGACTCGGCGTCGAACGACCAGATCCGGGCGGTGCTCAAGGAGGCCGGCCTTCCCAGGGACGGCAAGACCGTCCTGATCGACGGCCGGAGCGGCGAGCCGATGGACCAGCCCGTCACCGTGGGCACCATGTACATGATGAAGCTCGCACACCAGGTGGAGGACAAGATGCACGCCCGCTCCACCGGCCCGTACGCCATGGTCACGCAGCAGCCGCTCGGCGGGAAGGCCCAGAAGGGCGGTCAGAGGCTCGGGGAGATGGAGGTCTGGGCGCTGGAAGCCTATGGCGCCGCCTTCACCCTGCGCGAGATGCTCACGATCAAGTCGGACGACGCCGAGGGCCGCTCGCGGGCATACAGTGCCATGGTCAACAACGAGGGCATACCGGACCCAGGGGTCCCGGAGTCCTTCAACGTACTGCTGAACGAGATGCGCAGCCTCGCGCTTGACGTGGAGCTGGTCACCGAGGAGGAGAAGTAGGGATGCTCGAGACGATTTCCCTACGTGATGCAAGGTCCTTCCCCGCCAACTTCCGCGGGATCAAGATAAGCCTGGCCTCGCCCGACAAGATCAAGAGCTGGTCCAACGGCGAGGTCACCAAGGCCGAGACCATCAACTACCGTTCGTTCAAGCCCGAGCCCGACGGCCTGTTCTGCGAGCGCATCTTCGGCCCGGTGAAAGACTGGGAGTGCAGCTGCGGCAAGTACAAGAGGATCCGGTACCGCGGCGTGAAGTGCGACAGGTGCGGCGTCGAGGTCACGCACTCGAGAGTCCGCCGCGAGAGGATGGGCCACATCGAGCTCGCCGTGCCCGTGACCCACATCTGGTACTTCAAGACCCGCAAGGTGTCCAAGCTCCTCGACATCACCAACATGGACCTCGAGCGGGTCATCTACTACGAGTCCTACATGGTCATCGACTCGGAGCATCCGTCGCTTCAGGCGGGCACCGTGCTCTCGGACGAGGAGTACAGGGTCGCCAGGGAGACCTACGGCGACGTCTTCAAGGTCCGCATGGGTGCCGAGGCCGTCGAGAAGCTCCTTCGCGAGCTCGACCTCGACGAGCTGGCGGCCGTGCTGAGGACAAGCATCGCCAACGAGACCACCGCCGCCCGAAGGCAGAAGAACGTGAAGCGGCTCAAGGAGGTGGAATCCTTCAGGCTGTCGCGCAACGACAACAAGCCCGAGTGGATGATCCTCAGGGTTCTCCCCGTGCTCCCGCCCGACCTCCGTCCGCTCGTCCCCCTCGAAGGGGGAAGATTCGCGTCGAGCGACCTCAACGATCTCTACCGCAGGGTGATCAACCGCAACAACCGCCTGCGCCGGCTCCTCGACCTCCAGGCTCCCGAGGTCATCCTCCGCAACGAGAAGAGGATGCTCCAGGAGGCGGTCGACGCGGTGCTCGACAACAGCTCGCGCCGGAAGCCCGTCAAGGGCGCCGGCATGAGGCCTCTCCGGAGCCTGTCGGACCTGCTCAAGGGGAAGCGCGGAAGGTTCCGCCAGAACCTCCTTGGCAAGCGGGTCGACTACTCCGGCCGCAGCGTCATCGTGGTTGGGCCCGAGCTGAAGTTCCACCAGTGCGGCCTTCCGAAGACCATGGCGCTCGAGCTGTTCAAGCCCTTCGTCATAGCCGGCCTCGCCGAGCTGAACGACGAGGGCGTCAAGATGGCCACGAAGCGCGTCGAGAAGATGATAGCCAAGCGCGGCGAGGAGAAGGACGAAGCGGTCTGGGGCGTCCTCGAGACAGTCATCAGGGACCATCCCGTCCTGCTCAACCGCGCGCCCACACTCCACAGGCTGGGCATACAGGCCTTCGAGCCCATGCTGGTCGAGGGCCTCGCGATCAGGCTGCACCCTCTGGCCTGCGCCGCCTTCAACGCCGACTTCGACGGTGACCAGATGGCGGTCCACGTTCCGCTGTCGTCTGAGGCGCAGGTGGAGTCGCGCCTCCTGATGCTGGGCACGAGGAACATCCTGAAGCCTGCCAGCGGCGAGCCTGTCGCCACTCCCAGCCATGACATGGTCATCGGCTCGTACTACCTGACGAAGCCGCTCTCCGGCGCCCTCGGAGAGGGGATGATATTCTCCTCGTCCTCCGAGGTCCGGGGCGCCTTCGACGCGGGCAAGGTCTCCCTGCACTCCAAGATCAAGGTGCGCGGGATCAACAAGCTGGTCGAGAAGGACTCCGCGGGATCCGCCCGCACGTCCGCCTTCTGGAAGGACTACACGAGCATAGGCCAGGTGCTCTTCAACGAGATAGTGCCCGAGGACATGGGCTTCATAATGGCCAACGCCCAGATCCCCCACGAGAAGGTCTTCGGCAAGAAGGGCCTGGCCGCACTTGTCTCCCGGTGCTTCGAGGAGCTGGGCCCGGTGCGCACGGCCATCTTCCTGGACAACCTGAAGGCCATGGGCTTCCACTACGCGACGAGCTCGGGACTCACGGTGGGCATGGACGACATGGTCATCCCTCCCGAGAAGAAGGAGATAATCGAGCGGACCAGGGGGTTCATCGCCGAGGTCCAGGCCCGCGCCTCGAGGGGCGAGTTCACTGAGGCCGAGCGCTACAACAGGGTGATCGACCTGTGGACACAGGCCACCGAAGACGTGAAGAACGCCATGATGGAGTCGCTGAAGAGCCAGAACCACGGCTTCAACCCGATCTACATGATGGCCATCTCCGGCGCGCGCGGAAGCGTGGACCAGGTGAAGCAGCTCGCCGGGATGAGGGGCTTGATGGCCAAGCCGCGCAAGAGGCTCGCCGGAGAGGTCGGCGAGACCATCGAGACTCCCATCATCTCCTCGCTCAAGGAAGGCCTGTCCGTCATCGAGTACTCGATCTCGACGCACGGCTCGCGAAAGGGCCTTGCCGACACGGCACTGAAGACCGCGGACGCTGGATACCTCACGCGCAGGCTCGTCGACGTCTGTCAGGACGTCGTCATAACGATGCACGACTGCGGGACCATCCGGGGCCGGACGATCACCCCGCTGAAGGAGGGCGAGGAGATCATCGAGCCCCTCCGCGACCGCATCCTGGGCAGGGTCACCGCGGAGGACGTCTTCGATCCCGTCACGGACGAGATCATCTGCGAGGCCGGGCAGGAGATAACGGCCGAAACGGCACGCACGATCGAGGATCACGGGATAGAGGCGGTCAAGATCCGCAGCACCCTGACCTGCGAGGCCCCCCGCGGGCTCTGCGCCAAGTGCTACGGATGGGACCTCTCACGCAACAGGAACGTGACCGTCGGAGAGGCCGTGGGAGTGATAGCGGCCCAGAGCATCGGGGAGCCGGGGACACAGCTCACGCTCAGGACCTTCCACACCGGCGGAGTCGTCGGAAGGGAAGCCAAGGAGTCGGAGGTCAGGGCCAGGCACTCCGGACGGGTCAGCTTCAGGAACATGTACATAGCCAGGGGCGCCGACGAGAACGGCGTCGCCCACGACATAGCCACGCGAAACGGTCAGATCGACATCCTGGACGCCACCGGAGAGGTCTTCTCGACCTACGACATCGTTGTCGGGTCCGACGTCAGGGTCTCCGACGGGCAGGACATCGCCCGCGACGATCTGATCTGCAACAGCGACCCCTTCATCATCCCGATCGTGTCCGAGCACGCAGGCACGATCCACTACGTGGACATCGAAGAGGACATCACGCTCCAGGAAGCCACCGACACCGAGCAGCGCAAGCAGATGGTCATCGTGGAGGACCGCAGCAAGACCCTGCATCCTCATGTGTATGTCCTGTCGAAGCACGTGGCGGTGCTCTCCGGCAGGCCGCGCAGGCGTGATCAGGAAGTGCGGAGGTTCGAGGAGTTTGCCGAGGAGGCCCGTGACAATTGCCAGGGCCGCATGATCTTCACGTACGCCGAGGTCAGCTCGAAGCGCCCCGACACGCTCCTGGACGAACTCGAGGCCGGCGCCGTGAAGCACGGGCTTCCATTCGTGAAGATCGACCCGAGGAAGGCCCCGGCCGGTCCCTACGGTCTGTTCATGGCAGGCGTGGAGGCGCTCCTCCAGGGCCCTGCCGGCAAGGCGCCCAAGGCTTCCTCCAGGCCGAAGTCGGCCGGGAAGCCCAGGGCGGGCGCTGCCAGACAGGTCGCGGATATAGTCGCCAGGCTGAGGTCTCTGATGGAGACGCTCTCGGAGTCCCCGTCGAAGAAGAACGAACAGCTGGAGGCGGAGTTCGCGGACGCCCTGGTGGCGCTCTCGCTCCACACCCCCTTCTCTCTGGCTCTCGGCGGAGTAGACCGGGCGCATGCCTCCACGCGGAGGCTGCTCGCCACGCTCATGGACAGGATCGGGGAGAGCAGGGCGCTCGTCATAGTCAGCTTCAGCCACCGGGGGACCAAGGTCGTGGCCTCCGTGCGCGGGAAGAGCCGCGAGAGGGCCGTCGATCCGGTGGAGGAGTTCATCAAGGACGAGACCCTCGGGATGTACCCGATCCCGACAGGGGCGCACCTCAGAGTCCATGACGCGGGCCCGGTGGGCTGCGGGATGCACATCGCCAGGATCGAGAAGAAGCTGGCACAGCAGCGCGACATCACGGGCGGTCTGCCCAGGGTGGACGAGCTGTTCGAGGCCCGCAGGCCTTCCGACGCGGCAGCGATCGCCGAGATAAGCGGCGTCGTATCCCTCAGCCCGATAAAGGCCGGCATCAGGACCATCACGATCCGGGGCGACCAGGGCCAGGAGGCCGGCGTGAAGGTCGCCGCCACCAGGCACATCCGTGTCCGCGAGGGCGACAGGGTCGAGGCCGGAGACAAGCTCACGGAAGGCCCGCTCGACCCGCACGACATCCTGAAGATCAAGGGCACCGAGGCGGTCGAGGAGTATCTCCTGAACGAGATCCAGGAGGTGTACCGCCTGCAGGGAGTGAAGATAAACGACAAGCACATCGGGATAGTCATCCGGCAGATGATCGCCAAGGCAAGGATCGAGGACCCGGGCGACACCAGGTTCCTCGAAGGCTCCCAGGTGGACCGCCTCGTCCTGAACCGGGAGAACGACTCGATGATGCGCGAGGGGAAGAGGCCGGCGACAAGCGATGTCCAGCTCCTCGGGATCACCCGCGCTTCTCTGGCGACCGACAGCTTCCTCTCGGCGGCCTCATTCCAGGAGACGAACACGGTCCTCGCCGATGCCGCCGTGGAGGGCAAGGTGGACTATCTGAACGGGCTGAAGGAGAACGTCATAGCCGGCCACCTCATCCCCGCCGGCACCGGCATGAAGACCTACAAGGACGTCTCGCTCAGCCTGCCCGACGGCAGCGAGCCGCCCGGACCGCCGGAGGAACCCGGCATTGACGCCGAGGGATTCGATGTGTAAGTGTTGGCCCCCGTACTCGAATCGCGCCGCAACAGGCCTTGAGAGGAGATGAGTTGCCGACTATCAACCAGCTCGTACGCATGGGGCGTCAGAAGCCGGTCTCGAAGACCAAGGCTCCGGCTCTCACGGGCTGTCCTCAGAAGAAGGGCATATGCACCCGTGTGTACACATCCACACCCAAGAAGCCGAACTCGGCTCTGAGGAAGGTCGCCCGCGTCAGGCTGCGCAACGGCTACGAGGTGACCTGCTATATCCCCGGCGAGGGACACAACCTCAACGAGCACTCCGTCGTCGTGGTGAGAGGCGGCAGGGTGAAGGACCTTCCGGGAGTCCGCTATCACATCATCAGAGGCGTGGAGGATGCTTCGGGCGTCGAAGGAAGGCGCCAGAGCAGATCCAAATACGGAGCGAAGAGGCCTTCATAGGCCCCCGCTCCTCGGGGAGGTTACTCTAAGCAATGTCCAGGCGGGCGACACCCAGGAGGCGAGAGCTTTCGCCTGACAGGAGATACGGAAACACGCTGGTCACGAAGTTCGTGTCCGGTCTGATGTCCCGCGGCAAGAGGCACACCGCCGAGAGCGTGTTCTACGGCGCAATGGACATCATCGAGGAGAAGATGGGCAGCAACGGCCTCGGGGTGTTCAACCGGGCCATGAACAACGTTCGCCCCGTCCTCAAGGTCAAGTCCAGGAGAGTCGGCGGATCGACATACCAGGTCCCCGTCGAGGTGCGCCCGGCCGAGCGCGATGCGCTGGCCATCCGCTGGATCATCCAGTACTCCCGGCAGAGGCGCGGGAAGTCGATGGCGGACAGGCTTGCGGCAGAGCTCATGGACGCCGCGAGGGGCGAGGGCTCCGGCAGCGTGAAGAAGAGGGAAGAGACCCACAAGATGGCCGAGGCCAACAAGGCCTTCGCGCACTATCGCTGGTAGGCCTGCCCGGGTCCCCCGGGCGCGCCCTGTCGTGATTCGTCGAGGGCATCCGGTTCCGGTCAGGAAGAGAAGGGCGACAGGGTAGCATGTCCATGGGCAGACCGGCTCAGGACAAGATCCGTAACATCGGCATCATGGCCCACATCGATGCCGGCAAGACGACGGTGACGGAGAGGATCCTCTTCTACACCGGCCGGCTCTACCGCATGGGCGATGTCGACCACGGGACCGCCGTGATGGACTGGATGCCGCAGGAGAAGGAGCGGGGCATCACCATCACGGCCGCTGCGACCACCTGCGCCTGGCGCGACTTCCAAATCAACATCATCGACACGCCCGGACACGTCGATTTCACCGTCGAGGTAGAGCGGAGCCTCCGCGTCCTCGACGGAGCCGTGGCGGTGTTCTGCGCTGTCGGAGGGGTCCAGCCCCAGTCGGAGACCGTCTGGCACCAGGCCGACCGCTACGGGGTGCCCCGGATAGCATTCGTCAACAAGATGGACAGGCAGGGGGCCGACTTCCAGATGGTCCTCCGGATGATGAGGGAGCGCCTGGGGGCCAGGCCGCTCCCGGTCTTCCTTCCCATCGGGAGCGGGCCCTCTTTCGAGGGAATAGTCAGCGTCCTGGACGGAGAAGCCCTTCACTTCGACGAGGGCTCCCTGGGCGCTAGCATCGTCAGGGGTCCGGTGCCGGACTCGATGTGCGAGGCCTTCGCCTCTGCCAGGGAGGCGGTGTGGGAGGCGTCGGCCGAGCTGGACGACTCAGCCATGGAGCGCTACTTCTCGGGCTCGCTGCACGCGGCCGAGGTGAGGCGCCTGATCCGCCGCGGGACCCTCGAGGGCCGATTCGTGCCGGTCATCTGCGGGGCCGCCCTGAGGAACTCGGGAGTGCAGCCCCTTCTCGATGCGGTCGTCGACTGGCTCCCTTCGCCCGTCGACCTCCCGCCCGTGACCGGGCACACGCCGGACGGCGGGACCGAGACGAGGCAGCGCAACGAGGAGGAGCCCTTCACGGCCCTCGTCTTCAAGATCCAGACCGACGACCACCTCGGGCGCCTCGCCTACATGAGGGTCTACTCGGGCCTGGCGGCCGACGGCGACACCGTGCTGAACAACCGCACGGGCAGGCGCGAGAGGCTTGCGCGCCTGCTGAGGATGCACGCGGACAAGCGCTCCAGCCTGGAGGAGATAGCCGCGGGCGACATAGCCGCTGTCGGGCTCCGGACGGCGGCGACCGGTGACACGCTCACCGACATGGATCGCCCGCTCTCGCTGGAGCCGATGGTCTTCCCCGATCCCGTCATGCAGATGTCCATCGAGCCCGAGAGCACCCGGGACGAGAAGGCCCTCGAGGAGGCACTGGGGGACCTCATGGGAGAGGATCCCACCATAAGGGTCTCCATCGACGAGGAGACGGGCCAGACACTGATAAGGGGAATGGGTGAGCTGCACCTCGAGATAGTGGCCGACAGGCTCAAGCGGGAGAAGAAGATAAGAGTGCGTACGGGGCGTCCGCAGGTTTCCTACAGGGAAAGCGTGTCAGCCCGCGGCGAGGCCGAGGCCTCATTCGACAGGGAGATCCAGGGCAGGAAGCACTACGGTCATGTGAGGCTCGCCGTGAGCCCGGGCACGCGCGGGATCTCGATCTCGAGTTCCGCGGCGCTGGGCCCGGTCCCGGGGGCCCTCGTCGAGGCGGTCAGGACGGGGATCATGGGCGCCGTGGGCGCAGGCCCGCTCGCCGGATTCCCCGTGGACATGGTCCATGTCGAGATCCTCGAGATGAAGCTCCATGACACCGAGAGCACCGATCTCGGCTACTCCTCGGCTGCGGGCAGCGCCCTCAGGGACGCCCTCGGAGAGGCGGCTCCGGTTCTCCTGGAGCCCATCATGCAGCTGGACATCGTCTGCCCTCCTGATTTCGTCGGAGACGTGATCGGGGACGTAGGCGCCCGTCGGGGGAAGGTCAGCTCCATGAACCCGAGGGGCGAGATCAGCTCGATCGAAGCCAGGGTACCCCTTGCGGAGCTTTTTGGCTATACTACCGCCCTGCGCTCGCTGACCCAGGGCCGCGCAGGATACACGATGCAGATCCTGGAATACGCCGAAGTACCGGCTTCCGCGGCGTCGGCGTTGCTCCAGAGAATGGGCATTTCCTGAGTTCCGACCACCTGCCCGGCAGGCCTCCGCGCCGCCGGCCTTGATGGGAGAAGAGTTGAACGAGTCCAGACTTCGAATCCGCCTCAGGGCCTACGACCACCGCCTGCTCGACAGGTCCGCGCAGAACATAGCAAGGGGCGTCAAGCAGACTGGCGCCGTCGTGGCCGGACCGATTCCTCTCCCGACGAGGCGCACCCTGATCACGGTCCTCAGGAGTCCGCATATCGACAAGAAGTCCCGGGAGCAGTTCGAGATGCGCATTCACTCAAGGCTCATCGAGATACGAGATCCGGGCGAGCAGACGACGGAAGTGCTGAGACAGCTCGACGTACCCTCCGGGGTGGACGTCGAAGTCCGATAGAGCAGCTTTCTGACTGGCCCGGCATGCCGGGCTAAGAGAGAAGGGGCCGCAGGCGGGCGCGGGCGGGCGCCGCGAGCGGCGGACGAAGACAGAAACGCTTGTCCCACCGCCTCGACGGGACTTCAGCGACGGGAGAGCTATGAGTGGGATCATGGCAAGGAAGGTGGGCATGTCCCGCCTGTTTCGTGATGAAGGGAGGGCCGTGCCTGTGACCGTCCTCGAGGCCCGTCCGTGCCCGGTCGTGCTTGTCCGCACGAAGGAGCGCGACGGATACGAGGCGGTGCAGATAGGCTTCCGCGCCCAGAAGAAGAGCCGGCTCACCAGGCCTCAGCAGGGCCATCTCGACAAGGCCGGCGCCCCCCCGGTGGCCTGCCTGGCCGAGGTTCCCCTGCCCGAAGGCCGCGAGGTCGCCCCCGGCGACTTCCTCGAAGTCTCGATGTTCGCCCCGGGCGAGAAGGTCAACGTGACCGGCCTCACCAAGGGCAAGGGCTTCCAGGGAGTGGTCAAGCGCCACGGCTTCTCGGGCGGGGACAACGCTCATGGATGCAAGTCGAAGCGGGTCCCGGGAGCCGTGGGCCAGCACACGACGCCGGCCGAGGTCTACAAGGGCAAGAAGATGCCCGGACGTGACGGCGGGCGGCGCAGGACAGTCAGGAACCTCGAGGTCGTCCGCGTCGACGTCGAGAACAACCTACTCATCCTCAAGGGCGCCGTTCCGGGCTCCAGGAACGGCTACCTCCTCGTGCGCAAGCAGGCTGGAGGTGTCCGCTAGCCATGGCCGAAGTGAGGGTCTACAACATGAAGGGCGAAGAGGTCGGGACAAGCGACCTGCCCGAGGAGATCTTCGGCACGGGCGTCTCCACGCATGTCCTCTGGGAGGTCGTCCGCGCCGAGGAGCTCAATGCCAGAAGCGGAACGGCCGCCGCCAAGGACAGGAGCGAGATAAAGCTGTCCGGCGCCAAGCCGTGGAGGCAGAAGCACACGGGGCACGCCCGCGCCGGCAGTTACCGCTCACCGATCTGGGTCGGCGGGGGAGTGGCGCACGGGCCCCATCCCAGGAAGTGGTCGCTCAAGATCAACCGCAAGGTGCGGCGCAAGGCGGTGGCGGGGATACTCGGCGAGCGACTGTCCGAGGGCAACCTCAGGCTCGTCCGGGATCTGCACTGCTCCGGCAAGACCCGTGAGATAGCCGAGATGATAAGGGACCACGGCCTCGAGGGCAGGAAGACCCTGATCCTCGTCGACGAGGCCGACCGGACCACGCTGAGGGCCGTGCGCAACCTCAGGGATGCGCGTGCCGCGAGCGCCCGCAGCGTGAACGTGAGGACTCTCGTCGGTTCCGAGGTCGTGCTCCTCTCCGAAGCCGCGGTGGATCTGCTGAAGGAGAGGGTGCTGTGATGGATGCCAGGCAGATAATTCTCACGCCCCTCGTCACCGAGAAGACCACTGCAGGTCGGGAGTCGGGCAACAGGTACTGCTTCCGCGTGCCTCGAGAGGCCACGAAGCACGACATCGCGCGGGCCGTCGCCGAGGTCTTCAACGTGAAGGTCACCGACGTCCACACGATCAGCATGCAGGGCAAGCTGAAGCGCCTGGGCCGCAACGTCGGCCGCAGGTCCTCATGGAAAAAGGCAATCGTGACCCTGGCCGCAGGCCAGAAGGTCGAGTTCTTCGAAGGGGTGTAGGCGATGGGTAATCGAAGGTTGAAGCCGGTCACCCCCGGAACGCGGCACACCGTGCTGCCTGACTTCTCGATGATCACCAGGTCGACCGGCGAGAAGTCTCTGATGGAGCCGCTGAACAGGAAGGCCGGCCGAAACTGCCACGGCAGGATCACCTGCAGGCACAAGGGTGGCGGTCACAAGCGCCGCTTCAGGGTCATAGACTTCCGGCGCAACAAGTTCGATATCCCTGGGAAGGTCGAGACCATCGAGTACGATCCCAACCGTTCCTCGAGGATCGCGCTGGTCGTCTACCCTGACGGGGAGAAGCGCTACATCCTGGCCCCGGACGGGATGAAGGTGGGTCAGACCGTCGTCTCGGGGAGCAACGCTCCCCCCGAGACCGGCAACCACCTCCCGCTCGGCCGCATCCCTCTCGGATCCATGCTCCACAACGTCGAGCTCCGTCCGGGGCGCGGCGGTCAGATAGCCAGGAGCGCCGGAGTGTCCGTGCAGCTCCTCGCCCGGGAGGGCGACTACGCGACCCTCAGGATGCCCAGCAGGGAGATGAGGCTCGTCCCGCTCGTCTGCATGGCGACGATGGGGACCGTAGGCAATTCCGAGCATTCGAACGTGAGCATAGGGAAGGCCGGGCGCTCCCGGTGGCTCGGGGTGAGGCCGAGCGTACGCGGAGTGGCGATGAACCCGATCGACCATCCGATGGGTGGAGGCGAGGGCAAGTCCAGCGGCGGGCGACACCCGTGCTCGCCCTGGGGCCAGCTCGCCAAGGGGCTCAAGACCCGCTCGAGGAAGCCCTCGGACAAGCTGATCACGCGCCGCAGGCCCACCGGCAAGAGGAGGAAGTAGGCATGGCCCGGTCGGTGAAGAAAGGCCCCTACGTGGACGGCAAGCTGCTCGAGAAGGTTGCTGCGATGAGCGACCAGACCGAGAAGAAGGTCATCAGGACCTGGGCCCGGCGCTCCACGATCTCCCCGGAATTCGTCGGCAACACATTCGCGGTCCACAACGGGAGGAAGTTCGTTCCGGTCTACGTGGTCGAGAACATGGTCGGCCACAAGCTCGGGGAGTTCGCTCCCACTCGTACCTTCCGCGGCCACCGCGAGAAGAAGAAGTAGGCGGGGGGCTGGAATGGAAGCGACAGCCAAGGCGAAGTACGTCCGCATGCCTCCCCGCAAGGCGAGGCAGGTCGCGGATCTCATCAGAGGCAAGACCGTGAACCAGGCACTGTCGATCCTGATGACCGTCCCCAGGCACTCGTCGCGCGAGATCGAGAAGACGCTCGACTCGGCTGTGGCGAACGCCGTGCTGAAGGCCGAGGGGACCAAGCTCGACATCGACGAGCTGCTGGTCTCGTTCGTGGCGATCGACAACGGGCCGATCATCAAGAGGATCCGCACGCGCGCCAGGGGGCGCGCCAACCGCATGCGTCACCGAACCAGCCACATCACCGTCACCGTCAGCACCGAACTGGCGGCAGGCAGCTCCAGGGAGGGATGAGATTGGGACAGAAGACAAATCCCGTCGGCCTTCGACTGGGCATCAGCCGCGGCTGGAACTCGGTCTGGTTCGCGCGGGGCAGGAAGTATCGCGAACACCTCGAAGAGGATGCCCGCCTGAGGAAGTACATCCTCAAGAGGCTCGAAAAGGCGCAGATCTCGCGAGTCGAGATCGAGAGGAAGCCCCAGGAGGTCCAGGTGACCATCCACACCGCCCGCGCCGGCCTCGTCATCGGCTCCAAGGGCAGCACGATCGACCAGCTGACGAAGGAGCTGAAGTACTTCACCGGGAAGGCGGTCCGCACAAAGGTCGAGGAGATCCGCCAGCCCGAGAGGGATGCCAGCCTGGTGGCCGACAGCATCGCCCGCCAGATAGAGGGAAGGGTCTCGATCAGGCGAGCCATGAAGCGGGCGATCTCGGACGCGATGAAGTCCGGGGCCGAGGGCATAAAGGTCTGCTGTGCCGGAAGGCTCGGCGGCGCCGAGATTTCCAGGGTCAACACCTATCACGAGGGGCGCGTCCCGCTGCATACGCTCAGGGCCGACATCGACTTCTCCCGGTCCATTGCCAGGACGACCTACGGCGTCATCGGCGTGAAGGTCTGGATCTACAACGGCGAAGTCCACGACTACCCGGGCCAGAGCGGCCCGGCCGACTAGCGGGTGATGCGCCATGCTGATGCCGAAGAGGACGAAGTACAGGAAGATCCAGAAGGGCAGGATGAGAGGCCTGTCGAAGGGCGGCAACACCGTGGCTTTCGGTGAGTTCGGCCTTCAGGCGATGGAGCCCTGCTGGATGACGAGCGCCCAGATAGAGGCCGCCAGGGTCGCGATGACCCGCCATGTGAAGAGGGGCGGCAAGATCTGGATAAGGATATTCCCGGACAAGTCCATCACCTCCCTCCCTGCCGAGACGCGCATGGGGAAGGGAAAGGGCGCCGTCGACCACTGGGTCGCGGTCGTGAGGCCCGGTCGGATCATGTTCGAGATAGGGGGCGTCGACGTCGCGATAGCCCGTGAGGCCATGAGGCTCGCTGGCCACAAGCTGCCGCTGCTCACGCGATTCGTCGTCCGCAACAAGGCGGAGGCTGCCGTATGAAGGCCGGCGAGATGAGGTCGATGAGCCCGGAGGAGCTTGCCGGGCACGTACGGGAGCTGAGGCAGGAGATCTTCAACCTGCGGTTCCGCAAGTCCGCGGAGCAGGTGGACAACCCGGTGAGGATCCGCGAGGCCCGGCGTGAGCTCGCCCGTGCCCTGACAATCTCCAGGGAGAGGGCCATGGGGATCGTCCCCGCCCCCGACGGCGGGCAGTGAGGAGCGGCCGATGTCTGAGACACGGATCGAAGGTCGACAGGTGATGAAGGGAACGGTCGTCTCGTCCGGCAGGATGGACAAGACCGTGATCGTCGAGGTAGTCACGCTCAAGGCCCACCCGGTCTACAGGAAGCGCTACCGTCAGACGCGCCGCTACTACGCCCACGACGAGAACAACGAATGCAGCCAGGGCGACGTGGTGAGAATCGCCGAAACAAGGCCGCTGTCCCGCCTGAAGCGGTGGCGGCTCCTCGAGATCGTCGAGAAGGCCCGGTAGGAGGGACCCAGAATGATCCAGCAGGAGACCCGGCTCACCGTCGCCGACAACTCCGGGGCCCGTGAAGTCCTCTGCATCAGGGTCCTCGGGGGGACCGGGCGAAGGTACGCCAGCATCGGCGACGTGATAGTCGTCGCCGTGAAGGAGGCGACCCCCAACGGGACGGTGAAGAAGGGCGAAGTCCGCAAGGCCGTGGTCGTCAGGGTCCGCAAGGAGCTCAACCGTCCCGACGGGTCCTCTGTGCGATTCGACGACAACGCGGCGGTGATAGTGGACGATACCCTCCAGCCTGTCGCAACAAGGATTTTCGGCCCCGTGGGACGCGAGCTGCGTGCGGGGTTCATGAAGATCGTCTCCCTTGCGCCGGAGGTGATCTGAAGATGCATCTGAAGAAGGGTGACAAGGTCCTGGTCGCCACCGGAGACGACAAGGGGAAGAAGGGCAAGGTCCTCAAGGTCATCCCGGGGAAGAACAGGGCCAAGGTAGAAGGAGTGAACTTCGTGAAGCGGCACACGCGCCCGAACAAGACCAACCCGCAGGGCGGGATAGTGGAGAAGGAGGCCCCGGTGTCGGTGGCCAACCTCCGCATCGTGTGCCCCGGTTGCGGGGAATCGAAGGGCATCCGCAGGGAGCGCGATTCCGAGGGCAAGCTGCGCCGGGTATGCAAGTCATGCGGCGAGCGCGTGTAGGGAGGCCGGGCATCCTATGAAAGAGATACCGAGGCTCAGGAAGCTCTACCGCGACGAACTCGCCGGCCAGCTCAGGGAGCACTTCGGCTACAGCAACGTGAACCAGGTTCCCAGGCTCAGGAAGATCGTAGTGAACATGGGGCTCGGGAAGGAAGCGATAGAGAACGCCAACAACGTGACCAACGCCCAGGAGCAGCTGGCGAGGATCACCGGGCAGCACCCGGTGGTAGCGAAGGCGCGAAGGTCCGTCGCGGCGTTCCGCCTTCGCGAGGGCATGCCCATCGGCGTGTTCGTCACGCTGCGCGGGAGCACGATGTGGGAGTTCCTCGACAGGCTCGCGAACTTCGCGCTGCCCCAGGTCCGCGACTTCCGGGGGCTTTCCCCAAAGGGATTCGATGGCCGGGGCAACTACAACTTCGGAGTCGAAGAGCAGGCGATCTTCCCCGAGATCGACGTCGACAAGATCGACAAGTTCCGTGGGATGAACATCACGCTTGTCACCACTGCGCGCACTGACGAGGAAGGGCTCGAGCTGCTCAGGCTGCTCGGACTGCCCTTCCGCAAGTCGGGCGGCGCCAGGTAGGGGGCTGAAGTTGGCAAAGAAGTGTCTGATCGAAAAGCAGAAGCGCACGCCGAAGTTCAAGGTCCGCAGGTATAACCGCTGCGCTCTCTGCGGGAGGCGTCGCGGGTATCTGCGCAGGTTCGGCATCTGCCGCATCTGCTTCCGCGACATGGCCAACCGAGGACTCGTGCCCGGCGTGTCCAAGGCCAGCTGGTAGGGGGGCGGGAAATGTCGATGACCGATCCCATCTCCGACATGCTCACCCGGATCCGCAACGCGGGGGCCGCGGGCCACAAGATGGTCGACATCCCCGCCTCCAACATCAAGGCCGCCATAGCCGGCGTCCTGTACAGGAAGGGGTTCATCCGGGGCTTCAGGCGCATGGAGGACAGTCGCCAGGGGATGCTCAGGATTTACCTCGCGTACAGGGGAGGGCGCTCGCTCATCCTCGGCCTGAAGCGGGTATCCAAGCCCGGCTGCCGCGTCTACACCGGCGCCGGAGAGATACCCAGGGTCATGGCCGGCAGGGGCATAGCCGTCCTGACGACACCGAGGGGCGTCCTGACCGACGCCGAGGCCCGGAAGCAGGGCGTCGGCGGCGAAGTCCTGCTCCAGGTCTGGTAGGGGGGAGGGCCGGATGTCCCGAATAGGAAACCAGCCGATCCCGATCCCGCCCAAAGTGGCCGTGGACATAAGGGAGGGAACCGTCACGGTGAAGGGCCCGCTCGGCGAGATGCGCCACTCCCTTCCGGAGGGCATCACCGCCGCCGTCGAGGAAGGCCTCCTGATGGTGGCCCGATCCGGTGACACGGCCGAGCAGCGCAGGTTCCACGGAGTCACGCGCGCGCACCTGGCGAACAAGATCAAGGGAGTGAGTACCGGCCACACGATCTCGCTGATCGTAAACGGCAAGGGCTTCTCCGGAGAGGTCAAGGGGAAGATCCTCGAGATGCAGCTCGGGTTCTCGTCCAGGATGCTGGTAGAGATGCCGGCCGGGGTCTCCGTGACCGTTCAGCCCGGGCAGAACACATTCACACTGGTCGTCTCGGGGATCAACAAGGACCTTGTGGGCTCCTTCGCGTCGGTGCTGTACAGGATAAGGCCGGTCGAGCCGTACAACCTCATAGGGTTCAGGTACTCGGACCAGCAAGTCCGGCGCAAGGCCGCCAAGACAACCGAGTAGGGAGGAGAGGACGACATGGCAGCGGTCGACAGGAACGTGCGACTCCGCCGGCGCCACCTCCGCATCCGCAAGAGGCTCTCGGGAACGGCCGAAAGGCCCCGCCTCTTCGTCCATCGCAGCAACAGGCACATGATCGCCGGCCTGATAGACGACGCCAGCGGCAGGACCCTGCTCTGCGTGACGACGACTGCCAACGATTTCGAGGCATCCGAGAAGGGCACCAAGACCGACAGGGCGGCCAGGCTTGGCCTCCTCCTCGCGGAGAAGGCGGGAGAACTCGGAGTCGAGACAGTGGTCTTCGACAGGGGCGGCCATCCATATCACGGCCGCGTCCGGGCTCTCGCGGAGAAGGCTCGCGAAGCCGGGCTGAAGTTCTGACGGAGGGCTGGAGTTGAGCAACAAGCAGGAAAAGACCGAAGACAAGGTGGATCGGAACGCCCAGCCCGAGGCCGAGGAGGAGCAGCTCCTCGACCGCCTGATCTCCGTCAACAGGGTGGCCAAGGTCATCAAGGGCGGAAGGCGGTTCGGCTTCAACGCGCTGGTCGCGGTGGGCGACGGAAGGGGCAGGGTCGGTGTGGGCCTGGGCAAGGCGGCCGAGCTGCCCGAGGCCATAAGGAAGGCCACGGAGTCCGCGAGGAAGAGCATGATAGCAGTTCCCCTGATCGACGGGAGAACCCTTCCTCACGACATCATCGGCGAGTTCGGGGCGGGCAGGGTCCTTCTCCGTCCCGCCAGCCCGGGCACCGGGGTCATCGCGGGAGCCGCGGTTCGCGCGATCATGGAGTGCGCGGGCATCAAGGACGTACTGAGCAAGTCGCAGGGCACCAACAACCCGCACAACGTCGTGAAGGCGACCATCGCCGGCCTTCGCGACCTGATGCTCATCGACCAGGTGACGTCGATGAGGCGCGGCGAGATCGAGCGGAGGCGCCAGTCGAATGGCTGAGAAGAAGCTCCGCATCGAGCAGATCCGCAGCAGGATCCACTGCCCCGAGGTGCAGAAGCGCACGCTCGACGCACTGGGACTCAGGCGGATGCACCAGATCGTTCTGCATCCCGACCGCCCCGAGATACGCGGCATGCTGTTCAGGGTGCGGCACCTCGTGAGCGTCGAGGAGGTCGAGAAGTGAGACGCCTTCAGCATCTTCGGCCCGCGAGCGGTGCCGTGAGGAAGCCCAAGAGGCGCGGCTGCGGAGACGGCACGGGCATCGGCGGCACCGCAGGCAAGGGTCACAAGGGCCAGAGGGCCCGCGCGAAGATCAGCCCGGGCTTCGAGGGGGGGCAGCTCCCCCTGCAGAGGAGGCTCAGCCACCGCGGCTTCTCCAACGCCAGGTTCGCGACGGTCTACCAGATAGTCAACATCGGGATGCTGGGCAGATTCGCCGACGACACGGTCGTCACTCCCGAGGAGCTCAAGGAGGCCGGCCTCATCTCGAGCAAGCAGAGGCCGGTGAAGGTCCTCGGCAAGGGCACCCTCGCGTCCAGGATCACTGTTTGCGCCCACGCCTTCAGCCGGTCGGCGATAGACGCGATCACGGCTGCGGGGGGAGCCATCGAGGTGCTCGACTGATGCGTGGATTCGAGAACATCCTCCGGATCCCGGAGCTGAAGAAGAAGATCTTCTACACCCTTCTGCTCCTGGCCGTGTACAGGCTGGGCGGGTTCATCCCGGTTCCGGGAATCAACGCCGTCGCGCTCGATCAGGCCTTCAGGAGCGGGGCGGGCAACATAATGGGGATCTACGACCTGTTCGTGGGCGGCGCCCTCAGCAGGGCGGGCATCTTCGCGCTCGGCATCATGCCGTACATCTCCGCCTCCATCATCATCCAGCTCCTGACCTCGGTCATGCCCTACTTCGAGAGGCTGAAGAAGGAGGGCGAGGCGGGACGCCAGAAGATGAACGAGATCACGAGGTACTCGACGGTGGGGCTCGGCTTCATCCAGGCCCTCGGGATCTCGCAGTACCTCGTGGGGCTCAATGCGCAGGTGCCCGGGGTCGTCCCGAACCCCGGCGTTGCCTTCACGGCGCAGACCGTCCTGACGCTCATCACGGGGACGATTTTCGTCATGTGGCTGGGCGAGAGGATAACGGAGAGGGGCATAGGCAACGGGATCAGCCTGATGATCTTCGCAGGCATCATCGGGAGGATCCCGGCGGGGGTGATCGCCACCTACCGCGACATCTTCATCCTCCAGCAGACCTCGATCGTCTCGGTCGTGTTCCTGCTGATCTTCATGTTCGCGGTGATAGCCTTCGTAGTCCTGATGACCGAGGCCCAGAGGAGGATCCCGGTCACCTACGCCAGGCAGGTCAGGGGACGCAAGGTGTTCGGCGGGCAGAGCACTCACATTCCTCTCAGGCTGAACACGGCGGGCGTCATCCCGATCATCTTCG
>Ga0172362_10000004_pt1 | contig 148806 bp, 150 predicted proteins | sample LakKivs1_kivu2a2_FD_114534 | JGI IMG/M metagenome (GOLD analysis project Ga0172362, IMG submission 114534) | Sediment microbial communities from Lake Kivu, Rwanda - Sediment s1_kivu2a2 | ecosystem: Environmental > Aquatic > Freshwater > Lake > Sediment | place: Rwanda: Western Province, Lake... | reverse complement strand
GCCGAGGAGAATAACGACATTGGCGATCACAATGTTTATCCACGGGTTGGTCTGGATCTGCCCGAACAGGCGGCCCGTCAGGGCTGCGAAACCTCCGATGGCTGTATAGGTCACAGTCATTCCGAGGACGTAAATCAGAGATAGCAGAAAACCTCTCGACCTTGAACCACCGCATCGCCCGCCGACATAAGCAACCGTCAAGGGTATGACGGGATAAATGCACGGTGTGAAGCTCACCAAAACGCCCCCCAAATAGACCGCCAGAAACGCGAGCATCATGGACGTCTGAAGATAGGTCTCAATATTCGCTGTCAGATTTTCAATCATCGAAGAGGCATTAAGTTGTTAATCAGTGATTTTATATAATACTTTCCACTGCCCTTCAAGATGCAATTTCCCCGTTGATATTTCGTCCGCCATCCGTAAAGTAGAGACGAGGTGGCGCAACTTTATATTTGCAACCCTGTTGCGTTTATGATATTCAAAATTCATGAAAACAGCAAGGGAACAATGCGAGGCTTCCAACACGCTGAAAAAGGCCGGCTTGAGCCAGACATCCCACCGGAAGAGAATTTTGCACATCCTGCTTCACGCGGATACGCCATTGAGCGTGAGCGACATCCTGAAACAACTGGATCCGGAGAGAAAAATGAACAAGGTGACGGCCTACCGCATTCTCACATCCTTCAAATCGGAAGGGATCGTCAGGGAAATACCGACGGACCACGGCGTCAATCACTATGAGATGGCCTGCCAGCACAACCCCGTCCACCCCCACGTTTACTGCCGAATCTGCCGGACCATGACCTGTTTACCGCCGATCACGCTGTCACAGGTGTGGGATCTGTTCGCTGAGCCCTCAGATTTCAGAATCGATAATATTAACGTCAGCATCACGGGCCTCTGCCGAACCTGCCAGAGAAAGTAATAGCGCAACCTTGTTGCGTCAAGGGTTCCCCTATTTCCCGGAGACCGTCCATGAGAAGCCGCCCAAGGACACTCTGTATGATTCTGACCCTGTCGCTTCTGTCCCTGACAGGATCAGCATGCTCACCGGGTTCCGGTCAAAAAGAAAAGCGCCCGGAGATCATCGCCGTCACGACGCTGTTCCCACTCTATGACTTCGCAAAACACGTAGGAGACGATCGGGTCGAAGTAACCCTGCTGCTTCCCCCGGGGATGGAACCGCACAGCTTTGAACCCAGGCCGTCCGACATCATGAAACTGAACCGCGCCGGCCTATTCATCTATACCAGTTCCGCCATGGAGCCCTGGGCGGACAGCATCCTGAAGGGACTTCAGAACAAGGATCTGGTGGTCATCCAAAGCAGCCGGGGCATTCGTGCAGGGACACTGTCCGAAGAAAAAGAGCACCGTCATGATCAGAGTCAACACCCTGAAAGTGCGGACCCCCATATCTGGCTCGATTTTTCCAATAGTATCAAAATGGTCGAAAATATCCGTGACGGGTTCATCACAAAGGATCCGGGGCGTAAAGAGATCTACGAGAAGAACGCGGCAGCCTATATCGCGGAATTGAAAAAACTTGACGACCGGTACCGGGAGAATCTCCGGGGTTGTCGGAAGAACATCATCCTCAACGGGGGTCATTTTGCCTTTGCCTACATGGCAAACCGCTACGGGTTCCGCTATGTTTCCGTTTACGGTGTCTCTCCCAACGCGGAACCGACGGCCACGGATCTCGCAAGGATCCTGAAACGGATCAGAGACAACGACCTGCGCTACCTCTTCCACGAGGAACTGATCAACCCCCGGGTAGCGGAAACCCTTTCCAGGGAAGCGGGTGTCACCCTCCTGAAGCTCGATGCCGCCGGCAACCTCACAAAAGACGATTTTTACAGAGGAGAAACCTTCCTGTCCCTGATGGAAAAGAACCTTGAAAACCTGAAAAGGGGACTGCAATGCCGATGAAAATCATTGAAGTCGAAAATCTTCGATCGAGGTACAACGGGCTCAATGTACTGGACGACATCACTTTCAGTGTCTCCGAAGGGGATTACATCGGTCTGGTCGGTCCGAACGGCTCGGGGAAGACGACGCTCATCAAAAACATCCTCGGCATTCTCAGGCCGGAGAGCGGTCAGATTCGGCTTTTCGGTCAGGACCGATCAGAATTCCATGCATGGTACCGCGTGGGTTACCTGCCCCAACGCCTGTCGTCTCTGAATCCCGGCTTCCCCTCCACCGTCGAGGAAATCGTAGCCCTGGGACTGATCTCCAGGAAGCGAAGGTCCGGCTATTCCGTCGACGCGTATCGTGACGCTGTCGAGAAGGCGCTCCACATGCTGAACATCTCGGATATTCGGAAAAAGAAGATCGGGGAACTTTCGGGTGGTCAGCAGCAGAGGGTACTCATTGCCCGGGCGATCATTAACGAACCGGACCTGATCATTCTTGACGAACCCGCTGCGGCGCTCGACCCGGAAACAAGAGAACAATCATACGCCCTGCTGACGCATCTCAACCGGCAAAAGAACGTCACCATCATGCTCGTGACCCATGATATTGGAAGTATCGGGCAATATGCGAATAAGCTCCTTCTGGTGGACCGGAGAGTCGTTTTTTATGGAAGTTTCGATGAGTTCTGTTCGTCGATTCACATAACGGATCTTTTTGGAACTCACTCACAGCACGTGATCTGTCACCGTCACGAATTTTAGGAGGCACCGCCTTGGGTTTCATGGAGTATCTGCAGTACGGCTTTATCCAGAGGGCCCTGATCTCCGGCGTTTTTATCGCTTTAATTTGTTCCACCCTGGGTGTCCTGATTGTATTGAGACGGCTGTCCCTCATCGGTGACGGCCTTGCCCATGTCACCTTCGGTAGTGTGGCGCTGGGGCTCGCCCTGAGAATCTATCCCCTTTACATCACCCTGCCGATCGCCCTGGTCAGTTCACTCGCTATTCTGAAAATGACGGAGAGGGCAAGGGTGATGGGGGATGCGGCCATCGGTGTCGTCTCGTCGATCGGCATCGCCGGCGGCGTCATCCTGGCCAGCATGGCGGGCGGCTTCAACGTTGATCTCTTCAGCTACCTCTTCGGAAACATCCTGGCGATCAGCCGGGAAGAAACGATCCTTTCCATCATTCTTTCCGTGATCGTCCTCGGGGTGATTCTGTGCTATTATCATGAAATTCTATCCATCACCTTCGACGAAGAATCTGCCAGGGCCTCCGGCATCAAGACGGACAGGATCAACAAGATTCTGGTCATTCTGACCGCCGTCACCGTTGTTCTGACCATGAATGTTGTGGGTATCATGCTCATCTCTGCCCTCCTCATCCTGCCGGCCGTAACAGCCTTTCAGATCGCAAGGGGCTTTAAAAGCAGCCTGGTGATCTCCGCGGTGACTTCGGTTCTCTCCGTCATTTTGGGGATTTTCATCTCCATTGCCGTGAACCTGCCGACCGGGGCAACGATCGTACTGACCAATTTCTTTTTCTTCATGGCCGCCTTTTTGACCCGGCTCGGGAAGGACCATCTTTGACAGTCTGCGCCGCCACTTCCGGCGGATCCGATGCAGGGTCTGTCAGGATCAGGGGGTGATTCGACGATGAACGAAAAAAAACAGCCGCTTTACAAGGGACACCGCTCGCGCCTCAAGAAACGGTACACCACATCGGGTATCGACACCCTCCAAGACTACGAGGTCCTGGAACTTCTCCTTTTCTATGCCATTCCCCGAAGAGACACCAAAACCCTGGCAAAGGATCTGCTCAAGAAATTCGGAAGTCTGAAAAAGCTCATGGATGCCGACCTGAAAGAAATCGAAGCCCTGTTCGGGATGAGCTCCCAGGCCCCGCTCTTGATCCGGCTGATCAAAGACCTCGGGACCCTCTACCTCCAGGAAAAGGCTATGGAGACACCGCAGATATCGTCCACCAAGGCGCTCCTGGATTATTGCATGGCCTCCATGGGCGGACTGCAGGATGAACATTTCAGCGTCATCTTTCTGAATGCCCAGAACAGGATGATCAAGACGGAAGTGATTCAGGAGGGAATTGTCAACCAGGCGGTCGTCTATCCGAGAAAGATTCTTGAAAATGCGATCAAATACAAGGCCTCGGCCATTATCCTTGTCCACAACCATCCGTCAGGCAATATCAAACCCTCCGATGCCGACATCCGGCTCACGAGAACCCTGCAGGATACCGCCCGTGTCCTCGATATTCTCATTCACGATCACATTATTGTCGGCGAGAACAGATATTTCAGCTTCCGGGAAGAAGGGCTGATGACCTGAAGTCAGCGTCTCCTAACTTCTCAACTTCCTATCTTCTTAGCTTCTTAGCTTCTTAACTGCTCAAGCCCTGTGCCTTCAGCGAAGCTGAATCAGCATACGCGGCAGATGGGCATTTTTCATGCGCCTCTTAGAAGGGGATGGGGGTGAAGGTCATCACGAACAATACCAGCGTCAGCCAGCCGATTATTTTTCTCCGGCCGTCGAGCGGTATCCAGTCATAGACGACAGGGGGATGGTTGATGCCCATCACCAGAAGAATGGCCCCCCAGAACAGCCAGCCCGTCCAGCCAAAAACCCCCAGAATAAAGAGTGCGACCATGACAGCCTTTGCGACCTCCTGCTGCCTTTTTCCGAAGACGGCATAGGCCACATGACCGCCGTCGAGCTGACCCACCGGAAGCAGATTCAGCGAAGTGACCAGCAGACCGATCCACCCCGCGAAGGCGACCGGGTGAAGAACGAGATTGACCTCGGCGGGCATCGCACCATTTACGACCCAATTGATGAGAGAAAAGAGAATCGACGCCCCCAGGGATATGCCTTCCGCCGGTGCGGACGGCACAACCTCGGACAGGGAAAGGCCGACAAAAAGGGCCGGAATGGAAACAACGATTCCCGCCAGAGGCCCGGCAACGCCGATATCAAGAAGGGTCTGCCGGTCCATGATGGGAGACTTCATCCTGATCACGGCACCGAATGTCCCAATGAATGTGGGTGCCGGAATGAAATAGGGAAACGTGGCCTCCACATGGTGATACCTGGAGACGAAATAGTGACCGAACTCATGGGACCCCAGGATCAGGAGGAGCGTGAAGGCAAAGGGGATCCCCTTCCAGATGTCCTGCGGTTCCTCCAGGGGGTTAACGCCCTGTTGCATGGCCCCGGCAATCAGGGTTGTAAAAAGCGTTATAACAAAGAGCACCAGGGGGATGAAGGGCCTCAGGCGATCCTTGAGTCGTTTTTGAGGGTGGTCAATGTAAAATGAATCTTCCATAGCTGTCAATTTACCGCACGAAAAAAGGGGTCATAAAAATGACCCCTGTATTAAAAAAGCCGTTTCAAAAGGATCGATGGAATTCGAATCAGGTCTTGTTAACAGAATTCACCATCTCGCGCAGTTCTTTGCCGACCTTGAAAAAGGGCAGCCTCTTCGGAGAGACCTCTATACTGCTCCCCGTCTTCGGGTTTCTTCCCTTGTAAGAGTTGTAATCTCTGACAATAAGGCTCCCGAAACCCCGGATTTCGATCCTTCCACCCTTCTTCAATTCATCTGTGAAACCTTTGAAAATGAGATTGACAACATCCGTTGCCTTCTTATCCGTGAGATTTTCCTTCTTGGCCAGCGCCTCGATCAAACCCGATTTATTCATGGTAACCCCCTGAAATAACTAGTTTTCTGGGATGTTTCAGGCGTTCAAAAGGAACACAGATGAGTTAAATACTTGTAAACATTTTGAAATAGGGTTTTTTTATTAAGCCGTTTTACCATGATTGTCAAGATAATTTTTCTCCTTTTTCTTCTGCACCCGGGAGAGAAACCCTTCTATCTCCCGCTTCATCAGTGGCCTGTATTCACCGCCTGCGAGATCGCCAAGCCTCAGATTTCCCACTGCAATCCGGATGAGTCGCTGGACCGGATGCCCCAGGGCATCAAAGGCACGCCTGATGACCCGGTTTCTACCCTCGGAAACGGTGATTCGAAACCAGGAACTCCTGGGATTTGTCTTTTCCTGACGGACCACGCGGGGCACAAAAAGCCCATCCTCAAGATCCACTCCCTCTTGAAGAAGACTAACCTCCCTCGGCGTGAGACTTCCCCTGACCTTGATGAGGTATGTCTTCGGAATCTCATGCCGGGGATGCTGGAGACGCTGTGCAAAATCCCCGTCGTTTGTCAGTATAAGAAGCCCTTCCGAATCGTAATCGAGTCTCCCGACCGGATAGACCCTCTGCTTTACGTTGCGCAGGAGATCCGTCACGATAGGTCTCCCCTCGGGATCCTTCAGGCTCGTCACATAACCCGGGGGTTTATGGAGCATCAGGTAGAGTTTTTCAACCCTGGTCGAAATGAGCCTGCCGTCGACTCGGATTTCATCCCTCCCGGGGTCTGCCTTCGCTCCGAGCTGGGTGATGACTTTACGGTTTACGCTGACCCTGCCTTCCCGGATGTACTGCTCCGCCGCCCGGCGGGATACGATGCCAGCCCCGGCGATAATTTTTTGAAGTCGATCCTGCAAAGGTCCGTTTACTCCTGCAATTCCTGGAACTCCCGCAGCGTCGGAAGCTCGGCGAGATCCTTCAAGTTGAAGACCTCCAGAAATCGTTTCGTCGTCCCGTAGATCATCGGTTTGCCGGGCACGTTCTTGCGCCCCAGCATCCGGACCAGCTTCTTTTCCAAAAGCCCCCGCAGGGCGCCACTGACGTCAACACCCCTGACCTTTTCGATCTCCTGCCTCGTGACGGGCTGCCGGTAGGCGACAACTGCCAGGGTCTCAAGCGCGGCCTGGGAAAGCCCGGGTGGCTTTATCCCTTTGAGTTTTCTGAGCCATGAGGCCATGTCGGCCCTTGTCCTGAACTGATAGCCGCCTGCAACTTCCGAGAGATAAAAGCCCCCGTTGCGGTTGGCATATTCTTCCTCGAGCGCTTTCAGGATGTCGACGATTGCCTCACGATCTACCGTCCCGATGATATCCACGATCTTGTCAAGGCTGAGCGGCACATCGGATGCAAAGATCAGCGCTTCCACGATCGATCGAAGGTCTTCCATGGATCCTACTCCTCCACCGCGAGAAATATTCGAATCGGTCCAAAGGCATGGGTTTGATAGGCTCTCACAATCCGCATTTTCATCAGCTCCAGGATGGCCAGAAGGGTGTAGATGATCATCCGGCGATCATGGACGTCGGCCAGCAGATCCCTGAAGTGCATGCTCTTTTCCACGGATAATCTCTCCATGATTTCATGGATGCGATCCGAAAGGGACATCTTCTCGGTGTCAATCTCCAGCAGGTCCTCGTCCTTGAGGCCGGATACGATCTCGCGGAATGCCTCGACCAGCTGAAAGAGGTCCACCTCGATCAGTTCTTCTTCGGGTTCGGTTTTGACCTCCGGGACGAACCCCCTCTTGAAAACATCTCTCTCCAGAAGGGTCCTTCGACCCAGGTTGAGGGCGGCCTCCTTAAATGTCTGGTATTCCAGGAGCTGACGGACAAGCTCCGCCCGCGGATCGGGCTGTTCTTCCTCGCCTTCCTCCTTCTCCTCAGGGGGCAGGAGCATTTTGGATTTGATGTTCAGAAGCGTCGCGGCCAGGACGAGATATTCGCCGGCGAGATCGAGATTCATCGATCTCATGATCTCCATGTGATTCAGATACTGTTCCGTGATGACAGCGATGGGGATATTGTAGATGTCGACCTCATTCTTCTTGATGAGGTAGAGGAGCAGATCGAGCGGACCCTCAAAGATATCTAATTTGATCGCATAACTCATGCCGTCAGATCTTTACCGCCTCCCGGACTTCCTGCATTGTTTGCCGGGCGACTTGCGTCGCTCGCTGGCAGCCGTCCACGATGATTTCCCGGACTTCCTTCACATGAGACCGGTAATAGTCCTGCCTGTCATGGATCGCTTTCATGCCTTCGAGCACCCATTGGACAAGCCGTTTTTTGCAGTCCACGCATCCGATGCCGGCACGGCGGCACTCACGGTCGATCTCCTCCAAGTTCGCATGGGGCGCATAGATCGTGTGGAAGGTAAAGACATTGCAGACCTCGGGCCTTCCGGGATCCCCCTTCCTCATCCTCTGGGGATCGGTGAACATGGATTCCACCTTGGTTTTCAACACGCTGCCCCGGTCACTCAAATAAATGGAATTTTCGTAGGACTTGCTCATCTTTCTCCCGTCAATACCGAGAAGCTTGGGCACTTCCGTCAGCATCGCATCCGGTATGGGAAATATCTCCTGATAGAGAAAATTGAAGCGCCGGGTGATTTCACGGGTGAGTTCGACATGGGGAAGTTGATCGACGCCCACGGGGACGCCATGGGCCTTGTACATGATGATATCGGCGGCCTGGAGGACGGGGTATCCCAGGAAACCGAAGGTGGAGAGATCCTTGTCCGCAAGTTCCTGTTTCATCTCTTTGTAGGTGGGGTTTCTCTCCAGCCAGGGTAGCGGCGTGACCATGGAAAGGATCAGAAAGAGCTCGGCGTGTTCCTTGATCTCCGACTGGATGAACATCGTGCTCCGTCGTGGATCAAGCCCGACACTCAGCCAGTCAACCACCATATCCTGGATGTAGCCCTTGATCGGATCGGTATTGTTGTACTCGCTGGTCAGGGCATGCCAGTCGGCGACGAAGTAGAAGCATTCATAATCACCGCTGTTCTGTAAATCGACCCAGTTCTGGAGGGCCCCGTGCAGATTACCCAGGTGCAGCTTGCCCGTGGGACGCATCCCGCTCAATATTCTCTTCTTCAACGCTCGCCCTCGCTCCCCTTGTCTTTTGTGGAAAACCGCCTCTTCCGTGTTTTTGAAAGTATACTGTTTGCCCAAAGGCACTTGAACAGGATTCTTCCTGCGAATAGACGGTGCTTGACCGTTCTAATACTCGCTCCACTGCAGACGCAAAAACTCGCCCTTCGGGCTCAGGCAGTTTGCGCTGCGGACGTTTCGCTTCGCGAAGACCGGTTACCAAAAACGCGTCTAATTTCGCCGTCCAGAATCCCGTTCAATCGTTGCTCGAAAAAAACACGATTTGGGCATCAGCCCGTAAAATCCGAACCGCTGTCCCGGTATACACAAGCGGCGAAGATATAACAGAAAGCCCCCTGCCCTGTCAACTCGATGCCTTCAGGTCTCGAGGGCTCGGGCGATGCGTACGATCAACGAAATTCCGCAACCGTTGTGACTTCATTCAAAATCTTGCGGAGGATCCGGCTCCCCCGTGCACGGGCCCTGATCGGTTCGAGGGCTCCGAACGTTTCAAGCCTTTGAATCATCGGGCGCGGGTCTTCTTCCTGCAGGATGAGCGTCAGTTCCGTCGTGATCCGGTAATCCTCCAGCCTTTCGAGCATACCGGATGCGAGGGCATCCTGCATCAGCTTCTGCGTTGATTCATCCATCCGAAAGCCCAGACGGCCCTCGAACCGCGCAGCCCTGAAGATCCTTGTCGGGTCATCGATAAAGCTCTTTTCATGCAGGACTCTAATTTTTTTCTTCTCAATATCCGCTCTCCCGCCGAAGGGGTCCAAAATCTCTCCGAAGTGCTGCGGTGACAGGGCAATCGCCATGGCATTGATCGTAAAGTCCCGTCGATACATGTCATCCTCAATCCGCCCGGGCCGGACCCTGGGGAGTGCCGCGGGACGATCGTAAGTTTCTACACGGGCCGTTGCCACATCGATCTTAAACCCTGCGGGGAACGTGATTGTCGCCGTCCCGAACCGTTCATAAAAGCGAAGTTTCGCATCGTATCGCTGGGCGAAGATCCTCGAGAATTCGATGCCGTCCCCTTCGATGACGAGATCGATATCAATGTTGTTTCCCGCCCAATGAAGATCCCGTACCAGACCGCCCACCAGGAAGGCTCTGAAACTTAAGCGCTGGGCCTCTTGGCCGGCCGCCTCCAGGATATTAACCACGGGTACACCCAGTTTCTCTATCAGGGATTTTTTGATGTTTTCGCGAAGAGCTGACATCTCTCACCGGAGAAACGGCATCCAAGAGGATCTGGACACTGTTGAACAGGCCCGTTTCTTCACGCAAGGAGAATCATGGAACCTTTTTCTTCATGACCAGGAAATAAAGCTCACCCTCTTCTTTCATGTACCCCGCAACGGCTCCCGCTTCGCTCCCGGTCCCGCAGAAGAGATCGACCCTCCCCGGACCGACAATCGCCCCCCCGGTGTCCTGATTCAAAACGAATCGGGAAAAGGACGTCCAGGCGCTGACCTGGCCATTCGCATCCACGACGGGCTTCCGGGTCCGGATAAAGGCCAGGGCGCCTCTCGGGAAAATAGTTTGATCCGTCGCGATGGACCGACCGGCCGTTACAGGAACATCGAGACTCCCGACAGGACCCTCCTTCACCGTTCTGAAAAAAACGTAGCTCTCATTGTAATGGAGAATTTCAGTCAGCTCATCGGGGTTTTCCCGCAGGTGCTGTTTGATCGCCGGAGTAGACATGTTCCCCGGGAGAATCTTCCCCTGGTCCATGAGGAATTTCCCGATACTCCGATAGGGTCTCCCGTTGGCAAGGGCATAACTCACCTGAAAGCAGTTCCCGCCGGCGGGGCAAATCTTTCCGGATCCCTGGATGTGCAGGAAGAAGATATCGACGGGGTCCGCAAACCAGGCAATCTCAAGACCCTTCCCCTTCAGCGCACCTTCCCCGTCGATCTCTTCGCGGCTGTAATAAGGAACGATCTCGCCCTTCTCGATCCTCGCCACAAGCCGCTCGCCCTTATACCGCTCCCTGAATTTTTCAAGGTTGATAAAGAGCAGGTCCTTCGGGGCGCGGTAGATCGGAAAACGGTATTCAACCGTCTCTACCATCGACGCCTTCAAAACTGGTTCATAATAGCCCGTGAACAAAACCGTCCCCTGGATACCCGATCCCGTTGCGCGGTAGATGTCGAAGGACTCGGTGATTTTCCGTTCCTTCTGGGTCCAGGGATCGGGACTCTTCAGGATGGACAGAAACACCTTGAGCGTCTCCTTCATTTCGCCTGCGGTGTATCTGGCAGGGCCTACCCGGAGTATTCTTCCCTCCGGCAGCCTGTCGTAGTACCGAAGGCTCCTTGTGATGGCAATCTCAAGAGACTCCATACTCAGATCATCGGAAAAGGCGGGCAGGGTCTTCTCCTCGAGAAGCTCCAGCGGCTCGGGTAACTTAATGACGGGCCTCTCCACAGGCGCCGCGCAGGCAACGAGAATCACAAGGCAAAAAACGAGAAAATACTTTATCTTCTTCATACGATTGACGGGAATTTACTTCTGATCCGGAGACAAGGTCCGGGGCTTTTGCTTTTGATCGGCGCCTCAAAGTTCGACGATCATGGCTGCCTCGTCGCAGTAGTCCGGGTACTTGGGACACTTGAAACAGTCGGACCAGATCTTTTCCGGGAGTGTCACGCGGTCCGTTTCGTGAAATCCGATTCTTTCGAAAAATTCCTTCTGATAGGTGAGCGTGAAAATCCTATACAGGTCCAGCGTGATGGCTTCGGAGATACAGGCCTCCACAAGTTTTTTGCCGATGCCTCGCCTCCGGTATCTCGGGTCCACATAGAGGGATCGAATCTCCGCCAGATTTTCCCAGAAGATGTGCATGCCGCAGATCCCCGCGATCTCACCGCTTTCATCATCGATGTACACGTAAAAATCCCGCAGATAATTGTAGATGTCCACGAGTGACCGCGGGAGAATCTCTCCCTCACCCGAAGAGAGATTAATCATGCGGTGAATCGTCTTGACGTCGCCCGTCTTCGCCTTCCTCAACATTTTCTTTTCCCTTGGACCCTGAACCCTTTACCCTGCACCCGGTTATTATCTCCCGGCTGTCTTCAGCATTTCCTTCGCGTGGTCTCTCGTCTTGTCCGTCACCCTGACCCCCCCGAGCATGCGCGCGATTTCCTCGAGCCGTTCCCTGTCATTCAGCATCTGTATCGAGGCCTTTGTCCTTGCGCCGGAAACGCCCTTGGCCACCAGATAATGACTGTCTCCAAAACAGGCAATCTGGGGGAGGTGGGTGATGCAAATGACCTGATGGTGCCCGGAAACATCCTTGAGTTTTCGGCCTACGACCTCCGCCGTGGCGCCGCCGATGCCGTTGTCCACCTCGTCGAAGATGACGGTCCCCACAGAGCCCGTTCTGGCCAGCACCTTTTTCATGGCCAGGACCATTCTCGAAAGCTCCCCGCCCGAGGCGATCCTGTTCAGGGGCTTGAGCTCCTCGCCGACATTGGTAGAAAGGTAAAATTCGAGCGTATCCGCCCCTTTTGCATGAAGTGCGGCGCCGGCATCCCCGCTGATGGAGGGCTTATCAAACCTGACCTTGAACCTGGCCTGTTCCATCCTCAGGGATCGAATCTCACCGTTGATGGCCTTCTCCAGGATGGTGGCCGTCTTTGCGCGTTCCCGGGAAAGGATCGTGGCTAGCTCCCGGAGCTGGGCCTCCCGGAGGTTCACCTGCTCGGTAATCTTTTCGATATCCCCGGTGACTATCTCGAGACCCCTGAGCTCTTCCTCGACGTCTTCCCAGGTTCGCAATACCGACTCCAGGGACCCCCCGTACTTTCGCTTGAGTTTACTCAAAAGCTCCAGGCGTTCCTCAATTTCGTTGAGACGCGCAGTGTCCTGTGGGAGTTTTTTCATGTAGTCCCGCAGGGCAAGGGCAGCGTCTTCCAGCTGGATGGTGACCGAATCAAGTTCTTCGGGCGATACCCTGAATTCCGGGTCGATCCTGCGAATCTCTCTCACCTGGCTGCTGATCCGGCTCAATTCCGCAAGAATGGAACCCTGCCGCCCGTAGAGGGCCTCGTGGGATGCCTCCGCGATTTCCAGAAGACGCCCGGCGTGGGCCAGGATCCTCTTTTCGTCCGAAAGGGCCTCGTCCTCCCCAGCCTTTAAGCCGGCATTTTCGATCTCCTTCAGCTGAAATCTCAGGAAATCCTCGCGCTCGGCCCGTCTCTTCTGAATGTCCCGGAGCGCCTCGAGCCGGGACCGGAGATCCTGATAGTCCCCGTAGAGCCGTGAGTATTCCGATCTCGAGGGGAGAAGACCCCCGAACTCATCGAGGATGTCGATGTGGCTGTCCGCGTTCAAAAGAACCTGGTGCTCATGCTGGCCGCAGATGTTGATGAGCGACTCACTCAATGCCGAAAGCGAAGCGAGCGTGGCCATGTTTCCATTGACATAGATCCTGTTCCTGCCCGAACGGGAAACGACCCGCTTGACGATCAGTTCACCCTCTGTCGAAAAACCCATCTCCTCGAGACGGGCCTTGATATCTTTACGGTCGCGTATATCAAATGAAGCCTCCACCGTCGCCGAATCCTCGGAGGACCGGATCAGGTCCGCCGTTGCCCTCTCACCGAGCAAAAGACCAATGGCGCCAATGATGATGGATTTCCCCGCGCCGGTTTCTCCGGAGAGAATGGTCAGGCCTTCCGGAAAGGAGATCTTCAGTTCGTCGATGATGGCAAAGTTCCGGATGCTGAGATCCGTCAGCATGCTACTCCCTTTTTTCCCCCGTCGGGGAGCCGCCCCAGCCGAGTTTCGAGCGCAGGATCTGCAGATATTCCCTACGGGGAGAGGTCACGAGATTGGTCACATACTTCGATTTCCGGATGACGATGGAATCCCCGGAGCGAAGGTCGAAAGAAAGCTGACCGTCCAGCATTGCCGTCGCACCCAGCCCTTTTGTCCAGAGCACGACCCGGATACTCGCGCCCTCCGGGAGCATCACGGGCCGATTGGTCAGCGTGTGAGGACAGATGGGATTTATGATGATGGAATCCAGCACCGGAAAGACGATGGGTCCGCCGGCGGAAAGGGAATAGGCCGTGGAGCCCGTAGGGGTCGAGATGATCAGGCCGTCGGCCTTGTAGGTCGTCAGGTAACGGTCGTCCACGATGACCTCCAGATCCACCATCCTGGAGAGATTCCCGCGGTTGATCACCACATCGTTGAGGACGGAGTAATCCTCCTGCGTCTTGCCGCTGCCGTGGATCAGGACATCCAGCATCATCCTTTTTTCAGTCCGGTAATCCCCCCTGTAGATCATCTCCAGGGCCTCGATCATCTCGTTGAGGTTAAAGACGGTGAGATAACCGAAGGCTCCGAGATTAATGCCGAGAATCGGCACATTGAACTTCCGGACGGACCGCGCCGCCATGAGCAGGGTCCCGTCGCCGCCGAAGGCAACGACCATGTCGACCCGGGACCCGATCTCCTCCCGGTCCACGCCTCCCGGCTCAGTCATCTTTTGTGCGATTTCGCGTTCGAGGACCACCTCCACACCCCGATCTTTCGCCCAGGACTTCAACCGGGCGATGAGCTCCGGCGCCTTTTCCTTGCGGACATTCGCAATGATACCGATTCTGCGGATTTCCATCGAAATTCCCCATCAAAAACCGGTCGAAAGTTAACATAAAAGGACCGGTATTGTCTATTCGGATTTGTAACATCTACTTTGCGTAAACCGGTCTCGCGTTTTGTTGATTTTTGTGATCTTGACAGCCCAAGGCGGCCTGCGGTACTGTCCCCCGAATCGCAAGGAGGATGCCATGGGTTTTCTGAAGGGAACGCTGACATTTTCAAGATGGCGTGTGGCGGGGGATCTCCAGAGCCCCTTTCCCGATTTCTTCGACGGACAGCTCAAGAAATACGCTTTCCAGGAACCCGGGGCGGGAGCGGACGAAAAATCCATCGGATGGACCTCTCTGGAGAACATCCTCGACACACGCTTCGAGCAGGCCAATTACGCCGTCGGGAATTACCTCCTTTTCTGCCTTCGCATCGATCGCAAAGCGGTCCCGCCGGCCCTGCTCAGGGTCAGAATGCTCGAGGGCGAACAGAAAGCCCTCAGGGAAACAGGGAGGACAAGGCTTTCGAAGGATACACGGCAGAAGCTGAAGGACAGGCTCCAGGAGGACCTTATGAAAAGGGCCTACCCCGTTCCGTCTTTCCATGAGATTCTCTGGTCCCCGTCTCAGAAGCGGCTTCTCTTAGGGGCCCTCTCCCAGAAGGTTTTCCAGGACTTCGAGGACCTTTTCAAGATCTCCTTCCGGCTGTCTCTCAGGCCCTTTCTCCCCTGGGATCCTTCATTCCTCGATGCTCCCACGGCGAGGAAAATCGGCTCCCTCTCGAAAGGTTTCATGCTCGAACTGGAAAAACCGCAGGAGAAGCAAGCGGACGCCTCCTTTCTCGGCAGGGAGTTTTTGACATGGTTGTGGTTCAAGAGCGAAGAGCGAAACGGCCGAATCGCCATTCCGGGTAAGGATGACGTGGAAGCCCAGTTCCTCCGAAGAATTGTCCTGGAGTCCGGCGCGGGAGAATACTCGGAAACCGTCGTGTGCCAGGGCCTTCATGCGGACCTGCGGGAGGGGAAGGCCGCCCTGCGGGAGGGGAAAAGAGTCCGGGAGGCCCGGATCGAACTGAAGCGTGATAGCCAGAACTGGGAATTTACCTTCAAGGCCGACCCTTTCCAGTTCCAGTCCATGAGGCTTCCGGATTCGGCCGGCGAGGACGAGGAGGGAGCGGATCGGGAAGGCCGGACCCTTGAGAGAATTTACACGATTGAGACGGCAATGAACACCATGGATGAACTTTTCGACTTCTTCCTCCGCAGAAGGTTCTCAGCGGAGTGGGTCTCCGAAGAGACCCCAAAGCTCAAAAAGTGGCTGAGGCTTTGACACGCTTTCAGCTCAAGCATGCTCCGATATCCGATATCATGCCACTGGCGGGACGACATAGCGCATGACGGCTAAGTAATGAAAGGTGCTTCCGGCCAGGACAAAGAGATGCCAGATGGCATGGTTGAACGGCATCCCTTTGAGGAGATAGAAAACGGCCCCCAGCGTATAAGCGAGCCCTCCCGCGGTGACAAGGATGAGCCCGCCGACAGGCATGGCGTTTATGAGGGGCTTGATGGCGAAAATCACAAGCCAGCCCATCCCGATGTAGACCAGAGTCGCCACCAGCTTGAAACGATGGACGAAAAAAATCTGAAAGACGATCCCCGCCGCGGCCAATCCCCAGACGATACAGAATAGAGACCAGCCCACGGGGCCCTCCAGTGTCACCAGTGTGAAGGGCGTGTAGGTTCCCGCAATGAGGAGATAGATGCAGGAATGATCGATGACCCTCAATATGTGTTTCAGGCGGGCTGAACGGGCGCTGTGATAGAGGGTGGATGAAGTGTACAGAAAGACCAGCGTAGCCCCGAAGACGGCACTTCCCACGATATGTTTTGCCGAGCCGTAGCGGGACGCATAAATGACGAGTGCCGTGAGTCCCGCCAGGCTCAAAACGACTCCGACACCGTGAGTGACGCTGCTCGCAAGTTCTTCCATGCGGGGGTAGCGCTGTTGCATCGGAGAACTCTTCAAGCCTTCTCTCTCACTCATCATCCGTGCCCTGTAATCGCCTGGATGACCGCAAGAAGGGTTCTGTTTTCCTCCTCCGTCCCCACCGTGATTCGGATCTTGTCATGGAGCCGGGGCTGGTTCCAGTAACGGACAAGTACCCCTCTTTTCTTGAGTGCCCGGTAGAGGGATTGCGCGCGGCCGTCCGGCGGCCGGGCGAGAATGAAGTTCGCCTGTGACGGCCAGACCTTGAAGCCGAGACTGCCGAGATTCTTCGCGAGTTTTGCCCGGGATTTTACGATCTTCCTGGCGTTTTTATCCTTCCAGGCCTGGTCGGAGAGCGCCGCGATCCCCACCCGGCTCGTGACGGCATCGACGTTGTAGCTGTCCTTGATCTTGATGAGCCCCTCCAGCGTAGCTGGCTGGGCAACGGCAAACCCCAGCCGCAGACCCGCGAGCGAATATCCCTTCGACACCGTCCGAAGAACAATGACGTTCCTGAACCTCCTCACGAGCGACATTGCATTTTCATCGGCGAAATCCGTGTAGGCCTCATCGACCACGAGAATCCCTTTCAGCCTGGAGGCCAGCCGGGCCAGCTCCTTGACCGGGGCCACGGTGGCCGAGGGATTGTTAGGCGAGCAGATGAAGGTGACGACGGCCCCCGTCCGGATCAGTCTCTCGACAGGCATATGGTAGTCATCATCATAGGGCACCTCCGCCAGCCCGGCATCCTGCATCTGGGCCAGTGTGCGATAGAGCGAATACGTCGGTACGGGATAAGCTGCCTTCCGTCCCGGCTCGAGATAGGCCCGGACGATGAGCGCTAGATGCTCGTCGCTTCCATTTCCTGCCAGGACCCATTCTGCGGGGACACCGTAGAACTTCGCCGCCTTCTCACATAGGATTTTTGACATCGGATCGGGATAGCGTCTCAAAAGCTCTCCCTGGAAGCTCTTCAGCACCCGGAGGACTTTCGGAGATGGCGGATAGCAGTTTTCGTTGGTGTTCAGCTTGATGACCTTTGCCTCCGGAGGCGGCTGCTCTCCCGGCATATAGGCCTCGAGCCTTTCGATGTTCTTTCTCAAATAACTCATTTTCCCCTTCCTTCTTATCGCCAGTCTTTTTCCTCCTCAAACGTTCTTTTCGTACTCCCTCCCCTGGTAAGAATCCCTCCGCTCAAGCTCGCGGTCGATGGCGTTCAGGACATCCAGCTTTTTTCTGCCCCACTCGGGTGCCAGATAGATGTCCCGGTAGCCGTCTGCCGTCAGCCGTTGAATGACCATCCCCGGCGGAAGCACCTCGAGGATATCACAGACGGTGGCGACATATTCATCTTTTTCCATCATTCGAATCTGCCCGGCCCTGTAAAGATCACCGATGACCGTCCCGTTCAGGGCCAGGAGCAGATGGATCTTGATCCCCTCGATCGGAAGGGATGCCACGAACCTCGCCGTTTCGAGGATCTGCTCACGGTTCTCCCCGGGGAGTCCCGCGATAATGTGCGTACAGATATGAATGCCCCGTCCCGCCGTTTGAAGAACGGCGCGGCGGAAGGTTTCCGCATCGTGTCCCCGGTTGATCCGCCAGAGCGTCCGGTCGTGCATGGATTGCAGTCCATATTCTATCCAGACATGATGATTTCTCGCATAGTCTTCGAAGAGCCCGATGATGCTCTCGTCGATACAGTCGGGTCGCGTACCCACGGATATCCCGAGGATGTCCTCCTGCGACAGGGCCTCGTCGTAGAGGGCTTTCAGTTTTGCAAGGGGCGCATAGGTGTTTGTAAAGGTCTGAAAATAAGCAATGAACTTCGCCGCCCTCCGGCTTCTCCGGTAGTGAGCCTTTCCCGTCTCGATCTGTTCTGAAACCGACGGCAGGGGCCCTTTCTGTCGTAAGCTGGAGCCGCGTCCATCGCAATAAGAACACCCCCCGGTGCCAAGGCTTCCATCGCGATTCGGGCAGGTGAAACCTGCATCGATCTGCAGCTTGTAGATGTTGCACCCGAACCGGTTCCACAGGAAGCTTTTGAAATCGTAGTAGCGTTTTTTGTTTTTCCAGAACGCCGGCTTGGGCATAAAAATAAATAACCCGAAAGGGCCCGGGGTTTATTTCCTGTTGTATTTTCCGGTCGATCTTATTAAATTAGCAAAACATTTGCAAGTTGAACGCAAAGCCAGCAGGAGGATAGCCCTGTCCCTTTTACATTCAGCCATGAAACATTTTGATGTCATTGTCGTAGGTGCCGGACACGCGGGGTGCGAGGCGGCACTCTCCGCTGCCCGCATGGGATGCGAAACTCTGCTTTTCAACATCAACCTGGATTCCATCGCCCTCATGTCCTGCAACCCGGCCATTGGAGGCCTCGCCAAGGGGCAGCTCGTCAAGGAAATTGATGCCCTGGGCGGGGAGATGGGCAGGATCGCCGATGAGACAGCTGTCCACTTCCGTGTGCTCAATGCGTCCAAGGGCCCGGCCGTTCAATCCACCCGCGTCCAGTGTGACAAACAGCTCTACCGCCTGGCCATGAAGGCCGTCGTCGAAAAACAGAAAAACCTCCATCTTCGCCAGGCCATCGTCGACCGTATCGTCGTCGAGGACGGCAAAGTTACGGGTGTCGTCGACAGCACAGGTTTTTTTTACGGCGGCAGGACCGTCATCATCACGACGGGGACCTTCCTCCACGGGCTCATCCATATCGGGACCTTCCAGACACCGGCAGGTCGGGCCGGGGAGATCGCCTCCATGAAACTTGCCGATTGTCTGCAGTCTCTCGGTTTTGAGATCGGCAGGATGAAGACAGGCACGCCGCCGAGACTGCGGGCCTCGACCATCGACTTTTCACGGCTGGAACGACAGGACAGCGTCCCCGATCCAAAACCCTTTTCGTACACCACGCCAAAGCTTCGTGAAGAGCGGCTTCCCTCTTTCTTCAGCCACACCACAGACGATACGCACCGTCTGATCCGGGAGAACATCCGACTCTCCCCGCTGTATTCCGGCACCATCAAAGGCGTGAGCGCCCGCTACTGTCCCTCTCTGGAAGACAAGGTGATGCGCTTTACGGACAAAGAGCGTCATCCCGTCACGCTCGAGTTTGAGGGTCTGGATACGGAGGAAGTCTACGCCAAGGGCCTCGGGAACTGTCTTCCCCTGGATCTTCAGGAAAAGATCGTTCGCAGCGTCCCCGGCCTCGAACAGGCGGAGATCATGCGATCGGCTTACGCCATCGAGTACGACTTCGTCCAGCCCACACAGCTCAAGCAGACACTGGAAACAAAGCTTATCACAGGCCTTTTTCTCGCCGGCCAGATCAACGGTACATCGGGTTACGAAGAGGCGGCAGCCCAGGGGCTCTGGGCCGGCATCAATGCGGCCCTCCAGGTCCAGGGCCGAGAACCCTTTACCCTGGAGCGATCCCAGGCTTACATGGGGGTCATGGTGGACGACCTCATCACACGCGGCGTCGACGAGCCCTACCGGATGTTCACCTCCCGGGCCGAATATCGCCTGATTCTGCGAGAGGACAACGCCGTTTTCCGCCTGATGGATAAAGGTCACGAATTCGGCCTCATTCCGGGTGATGCCTACAGGGAGATGAAAGAAAGAACGCGTCAGATCCGGCAGGGAATCGACCGGCTGTCCTCCATCACGCTGAACCCCACCGCCGAGGTGAACAGGATCCTTTCGGGGATGGGGTCCCTTCCCATGAGAAAGCCCATGACCCTCTTCAAGCTCCTGAAGCGTCCGGAGATGGCCTATGATCGTCTGAAGGTCTTCGAGGGTTGGAAGCCCATCACCGACGGGAAGGTCAGAAGGCAGGTCGAGATCGAGGCGAAGTACGAGGATTACATCCAGCGTCAGCGTGAGTCCATCGAAAAATTCATGGAACTGGAGCACAAAAAGATTCCGCCGGGCATGGACTACCGGGCTGTCCCGAGCCTTTCCAACGAGTTGAAGCACAAGCTCTCGAAAATACAGCCCACATCCATCGGTCAGGCCAGGAGAATTTCCGGTATGACCCAGGCCGCCCTTACTGCCATCCTGATCTTCCTGAAGAAAATGGAACTCGAAAGCGCAGCGGGATAGAGACAAAACAGCTGATACGAAAGGAAAAGGAATTTTTCATAAATATTATTAGAGGACTCCGTGCACGATGAATGAGAGGAAGAAGGCCGATCCGATGATCCCCCACCGGGCGGCCGAGAGGGCCCTGGAAGAGGTAAAGTCAAGGCATATCCCCTACGACTTCGAGATGGACTTCCGCGAGCCTTCAAAATTTTTCTGCTCGGAGGTTGCGTCGAATGCGTACCACCATTTCAGTATCACGCTTTGGAAGGGTACGACGACCATGTCAGCCCCCGGTGTTGTCCGGTGGCTTTCCTATTTCGGCGTCACCCATTTCGAGACCCAGGCTCCCGCCGACCTCGAGTATGACCCGCAACTCACGGTGGTCGGCGAGTGGCGGGACCCTGAAGCCCTGTGGAAAGATTACGTGGACAACGCCGTTGTGGAATCCATGCTGGATGGCGCCGACGAAGGTGACAAGATCAGCTACAGCTGGTGGATGCTGGCGCCGGCACGTATGGCCAAGGCCTACAGTGTGATGCTGAACCTCTTCCGGGGTATCGGTCCGATCCCCGAGGGGATGGACGCCTCCTCGGCACTCCGGAATCTCGAATTATCCGCCAGGCATGAAAAGATCAAGGAGAAGGTTCTTGCCGCAGCATCCGCTTTTGAGGCGAGACAGGGCTATCGGCTTCCCTACTGGGAACTCATCCGGATGGCCAGTGAAGTTCGGAAGGGATCGAAGTAAAAAAAGACAGGGGTGGACGGTTGCGTCAGGGAGAACGGCCGATCACGATCCTGATCATGATGTCACCCTCGCGTATATCGCGGGTCGAGATCACGCTTTCGATCTCGCCGATCGCTTTCAATTTTTCCAGAAGGTCGTCGTAATAATCTGATACGACCATCGCGTAAAAAAACTCCTGTCCCTCGCGGGATTGCCTCTCGATTTCTCTCGCGGCGTATCTTTCCAGCAGATTTTCAACTCCCGCGTCAGCGGCTCCCATGTCTTTCACCCTGATGGCCACTGTCGTGGATCCCGGCGCTCCCGTCATTTCCTTTCTGATGGGAGCTTGATCCTGGATCGCCTGACAGGCCAGGATACTAAACAGTATGGCAGTGAAAACCCATTCTTTGATCAATGATTTCATAAGGGCCTGCCAGTTGACACGATATCGGATCTTCGATCTCCCGAATTCCGATCCTTTCTGTCATACTGATCAGAATACCATTTCGACTGCAAAAACTCGAGCATCAATCACCTGATGGAAGGAAACCAGCAAGACAGTGTATAGACAGGGTATAGGTTCGACATCAAAGTCAGCCACTCATAGACTCAATTCACTCTAAAATAAAGAACATTTTTGTATCTATTTGTTCCCCCTTATCATCCCCGCACTGAAATCCGGAACCGTATTTTCATAACGTCCATATTCATTTTACGTAATAATAACAATATATTAAATTCTATCTTCGTCCCCTCTTAGCCCTCTTAAGAAGGCGTGGCACATTAATTGGACTTCAATATCCTATCTGCTTTTACATTTTTTAGGAAAATCTCGACGATCGATCATTACGGAGGGAGATATGATGAAGTCTAAGCTGTTCGACAAGGAACCGAAGTCGCTGCCTGATCTGATCGATGATTACGAGCGCGCACTTATTATCGACGCCCTGGTAAACACGAGCGGAAATCAAAGCCAGGCCGCGAAATTACTGGGCATTACGAAGCGCGTCATCCATTACAAGGTTCACAAATACAACATCGACCCGAGGAGATTTCGCTTGAACAGCTCATACGGTACATAAGCCCACTCTTCCCTGTGTATGAAGGCAACCGCCTGGCTTCATTACCGGGAAAAAGCCTGAAAAGGCTCTCTCTAAGGATTACAATTTTGTTATGCCGGAAAGGTTAAAATAACAATTTTGTTCCAAATGAATCGGCCCTGTGAAAACAGCCTAAATAGAGAACCCGTTTTATTAATAATAATTATATTAATATCAATGTATTAGACAATTTCAAATGGCGGCTTCGACGGTCTCTTAATGGCATGTTAATTGGAAAATAGATGGTTACAAGAATTTCATCATATCTCAAGGACAACAGATTATGTGCCGTCTCGTATCGATAACAAGTGAAAACCCCATCTCCCCGATGATCCTTCTGCATTCCATCGACATGATGAAGGAAGGGCATGACGGATCCGGTGTCGGCCTGTACCTCACCGATCTGGGCGGGGAGTTCGAACCCTACAAGGAATTCCCTATCCTATCGGGGATATTCAGCAATGCTGGGATGAAAAAGCTCGACGACTACATGCTGGCGCGGGGGTACAGGCCCAAATTCGAGCGTGCCATCCGGCCCTCCAAGCCGGCCCCGGCGGGAACACCGAAAAGGGACGTTTATTTGATCAGTTGCTACGATTACCCCGACGACTGGAAATATCTGCCGAAGGCCGAGATCCGCCTCCGCCTCATGCTGACCCGCGTGCAGCTCAGGCAGTTGGGGATCGAGGACGGATCCATGATGGTCTTCAGCTTCTGGCCCGATGTGATCATGCTCAAGGAAGTGGGCGACCCCCTGGCGATTGCCGACTATCTGGACTTGGCCGACAAGAACATCTATGCCCGGAGTATGCTCGCCCAGGGCCGGCAGAACACCAACTATGCCATTACCCTCTACGCCTGCCATCCCTTCTTCGTCCAGGGTGTGGCCACCATGACAAACGGCGAGAACACGGCTTTTGTTCCCATCCGCGAATTCCTCATGTCCAGGAATTTCCCGGGCTATGTGGGCTACCAGTCGGACTCCGAAGTGTTCACGCACATCCTCCACTACACTCACTACACGCTGGGGATGGGGCTCGAGGCCTACAAGCACATCATCACCCCGCTCAAGGACGAGGAATTGTCGAGGCACGCCGATGGGGCGCGGCTGAGGCTTCTCAAGCATACCTGCCGGCCCCTGATCATCGACGGGCCCAACTGCGTGATCGGTTTCACACCGGATCAGAGCATGTTCCTGGTCCAGGACAGCAAGAAACTCCGCCCCGGGATCATCGGCGGAAAGCCCGGCATCTACTGCTGCTCCTCCGAACTCTGCGGCCTCGATGCCGCCATTCCCGACCGGGACCGGGATAAGGACTTTCAGCCTATGAAATATGACCTCGCGTACGTGGACAGCAGACGCAGGGAGATTAAAACATGGAATCAGTGGGAAACCTTCACCCATCCACATTAAGCACCAAGGACCTCCACTGGCGGATCCTCTGGAGCAAGGAAAAGTGCACGCTCTGCGGGCGATGCACGGCCGTGTGCCCCGTGCAGGCCATCGAGCTCGGCGTCCACCGAAAGCGCGCCCTCGACGTCCCCATCGGACTGACCGAAACGCCGAGTAACGTTTTTTCCGTCTATCACGGGATCGATCAGAGGACCGATCCGGCCTATGCCTGCGTGGGATGCGCCATGTGCAATCTTGTGTGCCCGAACGACGCGATTATCCCCGTTTTGAACCAAGAAATCGACAAGCAGCGCTTCCACATCAACGCAGGCGGCGTGCCACGGCGGCGCGGGGGGAGACGCAACGTAGCGGGGAGCTTTCTCGATCAGATCAAGTTCGTACGCATCTCCATGCTGACGGACCCCGCCCTTGACGCGGGACGGCACGAATTCGAGCTGAGGACGCTCCTGGGCCGCATCCTGCCCCCCGAGGACGCCCTGAAGTTCAGCCGGGAGCAGGGCTGGATCCCACCCGTTCGCGAGATCTACCCCCTCATCATCGGGAGCATGTCCTTCGGGGCCCTCTCCCCCACCATGTGGGAGGGGCTGCAGATGGGCGTGGCCTACCTGAACGAACAGGCGGGTATGCCCGTTCGGATGTGCACCGGTGAAGGCGGATGCCCGCCGAGACTTCTCCGTTCCCGTTTCCTGAAATATGTCATCCTCCAGATTGCCAGCGGCTACTTCGGCTGGGACGAGATCATCCACGCCCTCCCCGAGATGAAGGAGAACCCCTGTGCCGTGGAGATCAAGTACGGCCAGGGCGCGAAGCCCGGCGATGGAGGGCTTCTCATGTGGTACAAGGTGAACAGCCTGATCGCTGCCGTGCGCGGCGTGCCGTCCGGCGTGAACCTTCCCAGCCCGCCGACACATCAGACGCAGTATTCCATCGAGGAGTCTGTGGCCAAGATGATCCAGTCCATGTATATGGCCTGGGGATTCCGGGTCCCCGTCTACCCGAAGATTTCGGGGACCAGCACGGCGCTGGCGGTGCTCAACAACCTGGCGAGAAACCCGTATGCCGGCGGGCTCGCCATCGACGGTGAAGACGGGGGCACGGGAGCGGCCTACACGGTTTCCATGGACCACATGGGCCATCCCATCGCAAGCAATATCCGCGACGCCTACCTGAACCTCGTGAAGATCGGCAAGCAGAACGAGATCCCCCTCTTCGCGGGAGGCGGTATTGGAAAGACCGGGAACCTGGCGGCGAACGCGGCGGCGCTCATCATGCTGGGCGCGAGCGGCGTACAGATCGGCAAGTACATCCTGCAGGCGGCAGCGGGGTGCCTCGGCTCCGAGACGGACCGCTGTAATATCTGCAACATCGGCCTCTGCCCGAAGGGAATCACCTCTCAGGATCCCCGCCTGTACCGGCGACTCGATCCCGAACACGTAGCCCAGCGCGTCGTGGACGTGTTCCTCAGCTTTGACATAGAACTGAAGAAGATCGTGGCCCCGCTGGGGCGTTCGACATCGCTTCCCATTGGGATGTCAGACGCCCTGGGCATCGCGGACAAAAACGCGGCCGAGCGGCTTCAGATCAAATACGTTGTGTGAGAAGGTAAACGTCGTGGCAACGAGAAAAGCAACTGCCAAAAAAAAAGCAGCCCCCCACCACCCCCATGTGGTCATCCGCGGTATGGAGAGCGGCCACCGCGTCGACTCCCGGGTCCTGGAAGAACACATCCAGGAAGCCGTCGCGGAAGGCCACCGGTTGATCGAGGTTCAGGCCTTCGGCCAGCACGGGATCGGCGGCCGCCTGTGGCGAGTCGATGACGGACAGGTGTCGGTGCGAATCACCGGATCGCCGGGTCAGCGGCTCGGCTCCATGGGATCCCCGAACACCCTCATCGAGGTGATGGGGCCCGCCTCGGACGACGTGGGCTGGCTCAATGGCGGCGCCCGTATCGTGGTTCACGGCCAGGCGACAAACGGCGTGGGAAACGCCATGGCCCAGGGGAGGATTTACGTGGCCGGCGATATCGGCGCACGCGGCATGACCATGACCAAGCACAACCCCCGCTTCGCGCCGCCTGAACTGTGGGTACTCGGGGGCGTAGGGGATTCCTTCGCTGAATTCATGGCCGGCGGCATTGCCGTGGTTTGCGGATACCGGGCTCACCATCCCGACAACGTCCTCGGTCATCGCCCCTGTATCGGGATGGTGGGCGGGAAGATCTTTTTCCGGGGACCCCACCGGGGATACAGCGAGGCGGACGCGAGGCTCACTACCCTTTCCGATACGGACTGGAAATGGCTCACCGCAAACATGAAGGAGTTTCTCACCACCATCGGCCGTCCCGAGCTCTTTCGCGAACTCACGGCCCAGTGCGGGGAGTGGCAGCTCCTCGTGGCCCTGAAACCCCAGGAGAAGAAGGCCAAGGACCTCCTTGACATGCATGCCTTCCGGACCGGTGTGTGGGACAAAGAACTCGGCGCGGGCGGTCTGATCGGAGACCTCACCACGATCGACCGGAGCCCGCTCCCCGTGATCACCACGGGGATGTTGCGGCGCTACGTTCCCGTGTGGGAAAACCACAAGTTCCTCCCCCCCTGCCAGGCAAACTGCCCAACGGGGATCCCGGTGCAGCGCCGCTGGGAGCTCATCCGCAAGGGTCTCGTTGACGAAGCGGTGGACCTGGCTCTCGCCTACACGCCCTTCCCCGCCACCGTCTGCGGGTACCTCTGCCCGAATATCTGCATGCAGAACTGCACCCGTCAGATCGAAAGTCTGAAACCCCTGGACATCACCGTTCTCGGGAAGGCGAGCCTCAAGGCCAGGCCTCCTGCGCCAGCGCCCGCTTCGGGGAAAAAGATCGCCGTTCTCGGCGGCGGTCCCGCCGGGCTTTCCATGGCCTGGCAGCTCTACCTCAAAGGCCATCAGCCCGTGATCTATGAGAAGGGAGAAACGCTGGGCGGAAAGATCTCCAGCATAATCCCGAGAGAGAGGATCCCCGACGAGATCCTTGAGCACGAACTCAAGCGCATCAAGGGCCTCATCCCCCATGTCCGCCTCGGTCATGACCTCACCAGAGAGGACTACATCCGGATCCGCGCGGAGCATGACTTCGTCGTCGTCGCCACCGGCGCCGGCCGTCCCCGGATGCTGTCCGTCCCGGGCATGGAAAGAGCCGTCCCGGCACTCGAGTTTCTGAAAGCGAGCAAGCGGGAGGCCGTGACCGTCGGGCACAAGGTCGTCGTCATCGGCGCGGGCAATGTCGGCTGCGATGCCGCGGCGGAGGCGGCAAGACTCGGCGCGAAGGACATCACCCTGATCGACGTCCAGGAGCCCGCATCGTATGGCAAGGAACGCGCCGCGGCGGAGGCTGCCGGGGCAAAGTTCCTCTGGCCCCGCTTCACGAAGGCCATCCGGGAAAAGGGCGTGGAGCTCAAAGACGGTGAGACACTGCCGGCTGACACGGTCATCGTCGCCGTCGGCGACCTCCCCGATCTCTCCTTCCTGCCGGAAGACATCCGCACGGAACGGGGCTTTATCGCCGTCGATGAACGCTACCAGACGAGCGACCCGGCGGTATTCGCCATCGGCGATGCCGTGAAACTCGGGATTCTCACCGAGGCCATCGGCGCCGGCAGGAAGGCCGCGGAGATCATCGATGCCCGGATCAAGGGGAAAGAAGAAACCCTCGATCAGCTCGCACCCATCAAATTCGAGCGGGTGAAGCTTGAATACTACGACCCCCGCGTCAAGGGGTTCGAGGACGAAAAGGCGTGCGCCGACCAGTGCGCTTCCTGCGGCGCCTGCCGCGACTGCGGTCTCTGTGTGACCCTCTGCCCGCAGAGTGCCATCTCGAGAAGGCCGCTTCCTGGGGATGCTTACGAATACGTCGTTGACCCCGATCTCTGCATCGGCTGCGGCTTCTGCGCGGGAGGTTGCCCCTGCGGGATCTGGCAGCTCATTGAAAACAAATCCCTGGAAGATATCATAAACGGCAACGGGGTTTCTTCCGCGCGAGCGGACATTTCGGTCGAATGAGGCGCCGCGCGCCCCTCGTAAGGCTTCGCAGGGACCATGAAGGGGTGAACGGAAGGCAGGAACAGATTGTCAGATAGTTACAAATATGTTACTCAAGCTGGTGAAATCCAGCCAATCATTGAACCTTCACCAGGTCTGGAACCAGCTCAAAATACGAGAAGAAGGAGGCAGTAATGTATCAGTGCAAGACAGCAAAGGATGTTTACAAAGTCGTTAAAGAGAAGAATGTCAGTTTCATCCAGTTCTGGTTCACAGACGTCCTGGGAAAGCTCAAGACCTTCAGCGTAACCCCATCGGAGCTCGAAGAGGGCCTGTCCGAGGGGATGGGTTTCGACGGGTCATCGATCGAGGGATTTGCCCGCATAGAGGAAAGCGACATGATCGCCAAGCCGGACCCCACGACCTTCCAGTTGATCCCCTGGCGCCCCAGCGATCGGCCCGTAGCAAGAATGTTCTGTGACATTTTGAACCCCGACGGCACCCCCTACGAGGGTGATTCCAGGTATGCCATGAAGCGTATGCTCGCTAAGGCCGCCAAGCAGGGGTACACCTTCAATGTGGGCCCCGAACTCGAGTACTTCTATTTTGCGAACGAAGGCACCCCTGAGATCCTCGATTCGGGTGGTTACTTCGACGGCCTGCCCATCGATCGGGGCACGGACCTCCGACGGCAGACCATTTTCGCCCTCCAGCAGATGGGGATCCGCGTCGAGTACAGCCATCACGAGGTGGCCCCGAGCCAGCACGAGATCGATCTGCGCTACCTGGACGCCCTTCAGATGGCCGACACCGTCATGACCTACCGCGTGGCCGTCAAGGAGATCGCCCGCCAGAATGGAGTCTACGCGACCTTCATGCCCAAGCCCATGTTCGGCCAGAACGGAAGCGGCATGCACGTCCACCAGTCGCTCTTCAAGGGCAGCAAAAACGCCTTCTTCGACGGCAAGGACAAGTATCATCTGTCCAGCATCGCCAAGCATTACATCGCCGGGATCATGCGACACGCCCGCGAGATGACGGCCGTCACCAACCAGTGGGTAAACTCCTACAAGCGACTGGTGCCGGGCTACGAGGCGCCCGTCTACGTCGCCTGGGCCCGCCGGAACCGATCCACGATGGTCCGGGTCCCCATGTACAAACCCGGAAAGGAAAATGCCACAAGAATCGAATACCGCTCACCCGACCCGGCGTGCAACCCCTACCTGGCCTTCACCGTCATGCTGGCCGCAGGCCTGAAAGGCATCGCGGGCAAGTATCCCCTGCCCGAACCGGTTGAGCATGACGTTTTCGAGATGGACGAGAAGGCCCGTGCCAAGGCGGGGATCACCTCCCTTCCGGGGAACCTCTTCGAAGCCCTCCAAGAGGTCCAGAAAAGCGCGCTGGTCAACGAGGCTTTGGGCGACCACATCTTCCATAAATTCATCGAGAACAAGGTGAAGGAGTGGGATCTTTATCGAATTTACGTCACGGACTTCGAACTGAAGCGCTATCTGCCCATGTTGTAACTGAAACCGGTCTTCTGACACAGCGTCCGGCACGGGGGAGTTTTCTTCTCTCCATGCCGGACGTCTTCTGCCTTTCTGTCGTTTATATACAGAAGAGGAATTGAACTTGAGCCTGCTCAAAACAAAACCGCCTGCCGTTCTGGTACTGGAAGACGGCAGCGTATTCCGGGGTTGCGCCTTCGCCGGAGAGGGCGAGGCCATGGGCGAGGTTGTCTTCAACACCGGTATGACGGGCTACCAGGAGATCCTCACCGATCCTTCCTACAAGGAGCAGATCGTGACGATGACCTACCCCCTCATCGGCAACTACGGCATTAACGCCGAGGACATGGAATCCGCCGGCATCCACCTGGAAGGTTTCATCGTCAAGGAGTACCAGCCCTTCCCGAGCAACTGGCGGAGCCGGATGACGCTTCAGGCGTTCCTCGAGAAGTTCGGGAAGATCGGCCTGGAGGGCGTGGACACGCGTGCCATCACTCGAAAGCTTCGCACCGAAGGCTCCATGCGTGGGATCCTGTCGACGGAGACCAGGGACACGGGGAGGCTCCTGGAGCGTGTCCTTGCCTACCCGGGGCTTGTTGGGCGCGACCTCATCGGTTCCGTCACGTGCCGGGAACCCTACCTCTGGAAGGATGGCGCCCCCGTCCCGATGAAAAATTTGAGAAAGCGAAAACAGGGCGGGCGTTTCCGCGTCGTCGTCCTCGACTGCGGCGTGAAATACAACATCCTGCGGAGTCTTGAGAAGGAAGGGTGCGAGGTCATCATCGTACCGGCCGCATCTACGGCTGAGGACATCCGGGCCTATGACCCCGACGGGCTTCTTCTCACGAACGGACCCGGCGACCCGGCGCCTCTCACCTACATCATCGAAACGACACGGGAGCTCGTGGGCACGATCCCTATCTTCGGTATCTGCCTGGGCCACCAGATCCTCGGCCAGGCCATGGGCGGCAGGACCATGAAGATCAAGTTCGGTCATCACGGCGTGAACCAGCCGGCCAGGAACATGAGGAGCGGGCACGTGGAGATCACTTCGCAGAACCACGGCTTCGTCGTCATACCGGAAACGCTTACCGGCAACCTGCAAAAGACGCACCTGAACCTGAACGACAACACCCTCGAGGGACTCTATTTCCCGGAGCTCAAGGCCTTCAGCGTGCAGTATCACCCCGAGGCGGCGCCGGGGCCCCACGATGCGGCGTACCTCTTCAAAGGATTCATCTCACTGATGAAACAGGAAAGAGAAAAACCGAAGGCAAGAGGTCGCAAAGCCCATGCCTAAGCGCACGGACCTCAAGAAAATTCTCATTATCGGCTCGGGCCCCATCATCATCAGCCAGGCCTGCGAGTTCGACTACTCCGGGACCCAGGCCTGCAAGGCCCTGAAGGAGGAGGGTTATGAGGTCATCCTCATCAACAGCAACCCCGCCACGATCATGACGGACCCCGAGATGGCCGACTGGACCTATCTCGAGCCGATCACGCCGGAGGCCGTCGAGAAAATCATCGAAAAAGAAAGGCCCGACGCCATTTTGCCCACCCTGGGGGGACAGACGGGTCTCAATACCGCCGTGGCCGTCGCCGAGCGTGGCGTGCTCGAAAAGTACGGCGTCGAGCTCATCGGGGCGTCGCTTGAGGTCATCTACAAGGCCGAGGACCGGGAGAAATTCCGCAACGCCATGGCACGGATTGGCCTGAGGGTCCCACGGAGCGGCTTTGCGAAGTCCGTCGACGAGTCGGTGAAAGCGGCGGAGTCGATCGGCTTTCCCGTCATCATCCGGCCCTCCTTCACACTGGGCGGGACGGGAGGCGGGGTGGCCTACAACCGCGAGGATCTCGCGGACCTCGCGAAGGCCGGCCTCGACGCCAGCATGATCGGCGAGATCATGCTCGAGGAGTCGGTCCTGGGGTGGAAAGAATTCGAGCTCGAGGTGATGCGCGACCGGGCCGACAACGTCGTCATCATCTGTTCCATTGAAAACGTGGACCCCATGGGCGTCCACACGGGCGACTCCATCACGGTGGCCCCGGCCCAGACGCTCACGGACGTGGAATACCAGCGGATGCGCGACGCCGCCATCGCCATCATGAAGGAGATTGGCGTCGAGACCGGCGGCTCCAACGTGCAGTTCGCTATACACCCGGGGACGGGGGAAATGGTGGTCATCGAAATGAACCCCCGGGTGTCGCGCTCCTCGGCCCTGGCCTCCAAGGCAACGGGCTTCCCCATCGCGAAGATCGCGGCGAAGCTCGCGGTGGGTTACACGCTGGACGAGATCCCCAATGACATCACCCGGGAGACCATGGCCTCCTTCGAGCCCACCATCGACTACTGCGTCGTCAAGATCCCTCGCTGGACTTTCGAGAAGTTCCCCGAGACGGAAGACCTCCTGACAACATCCATGAAGTCCGTGGGGGAGACCATGGCCATCGGCCGCACCTTCAAGGAAGCCCTGCAAAAAGCAGTGCGCTCGCTGGAGATCGGCCGTTTTGGCCTCCTCCAGATGCTGCCGGCGGATATCGGAAACCTCGCTGAGTTTCTGATCCCGAAGCTGACAACGCCGAACTCTCTGCGGCTCTTCTACGTGGCCACGGCCTTCCAGTGCGGCATGACCATCGACGAAATCCATCGCCTGACGGCCATCGACCCCTGGTTCCTGTACCACATCAAGGAGATCGTAGAGTCGGAAAATGTCCTTCGGGTCCTGACCCCCTCCGGCGACGCCCTTCGGGAGGCCAAAGCCCTCGGCTTCTCCGACCGGTACCTTGCGAGGCTCTGGAACACGACGGAGGGGGACATCCGCACTCTTCGTCTGAAAAGTGACGTCAAGCCGGTCTACAAGCTCGTGGACACCTGCGCGGCGGAGTTCGAGGCTTACACCCCCTATTACTATTCCACCTACGAGACGGAAGACGAAGCGAGACGGTCACTGAAGAAAAAGGTCATCATCCTGGGGGGCGGCCCCAACCGCATCGGCCAGGGGATCGAGTTCGACTACTGCTGCGTTCATGCCTCCTTCGCCCTGCGGGAGGAAGGCTACGAAAGCATCATGGTGAACTCCAACCCCGAGACGGTGTCAACCGACTACGATACGTCAGACAAACTCTATTTCGAGCCGCTCACCCTCGAGGACGTCATGCACATCATCCACACGGAGGATCCCCGGGGTGTCATCGTCCAGTTCGGCGGCCAGACGCCGCTCAACCTCGCCCGGGAGCTTGCCGCTGCGGGCGCGCCCATCATCGGCACCTCCCCCGACGCCATCGACCGGGCCGAGGACCGCGAGCGCTTCACGGAAATCCTCCGGAAGCTGAACTTGAACCAGGCGGACAACGACACGGTGACGACCGTGGACCAGGCTCTCCATGCCGCCGAACGGATCGGCTATCCCGTGCTCGTGAGACCCTCCTACGTCCTGGGCGGGCGAGCCATGGAGATCGTATACGAACCGAAGACGCTCGTCGCCTTTATGGAAAAGGCGCTCGCCGTGACACCGGATCACCCCGTCCTCATCGACAAGTTCCTGGAGGACGCCGTGGAGCTTGACGTGGACGCCGTGAGCGACGGGAAGGTCACGGTCATAGGCGGGATCATGGAACACATCGAGGAGGCCGGTATCCACTCCGGCGACAGTGCCTGCATCCTGCCCCCTCTTTCTCTTTCAAAGGAGATGCTCAAGCAGATCGAGGAGACCACCGAACAGCTTTCGCGGGAGATCGGCGTCATCGGGCTCATGAACATCCAGTATGCCATCAAGAACGGGACGCTCTATGTTCTCGAGGTCAACCCCCGGGCCTCCCGGACAGTCCCCTTCGTGAGCAAGGCCATCGGCGTGCCCCTCGCGAAGATAGCCACCAAGGTGATGATCGGGAAGACGCTCGAGGAGCTTGGTTTCACAAAGCCCGTCCGACCCGTTCACATCTCCGTGAAGGAGTCCGTCTTCCCCTTCAACCGCTTCCCCAACGCGGACCTCATCCTCGGGCCGGAGATGAAGTCCACCGGCGAGGTCATGGGCATCGACGCCTCCTTCGGCATCGCCTTTGCCAAGTCCCAGATGGCGGCGGGTTTCGACCTCCCCCTGAAGGGAAATGTATTCATCAGTGTCCACGACCAGCACAAGGAGCGGATGCTCCCCATCGCGAAGACCCTGAGTGAAATGGGTTTCCGTATCCTCGCAACAGGCAGGACGGCCGCCCGTCTCCGGAAAAACGGCGTGGACTGCCAGACGATCAAGAAGGTGAGCGAGGGGCGGCCCCATGTGGTCGATTACATCAAAAACGGCGATATCCAGATCGTCATCAACACCGGCGTCGGCAGACGTTCATCCCTCGACGGCTATCACATCCGCCGGGGCGCGCTGACCTACAACATCCCCTACACGACGACGATCGCCGGGGCACGGGCGGTGACGGAGGCCATTGCGGCCCTGCAGAAGGCGCCATGGGGTGTCCGCCCGCTGCAGGAATACTATAAGAGACAGTGAAGTGTGATCAGTGGAGAGTGGTGAGAAAGGGCCGAAGGCCCGGGTAAAGGGCTCAGGGCAAAGGGTACCGAGTTCCAGCCTCGGGCCTGCGACAATGTAACTTAGGTCTGGGTTATCCGCTGTTATAGCGATGATTATATTAACAATAGTAAGAGAAAAAACTTGAGGTTTTCGGTATAATTACATGAAAATAAACAATTCTTTATCTAACCCATCACTCATCACTCTCCACTCTCCACTGCCTGAAAGAGGGGGGCCGCGTGAGGCGTGCGGTATCGTCGCCGTGTATGGTGATGAACAGGCCGCAAGGCTTGCCTTTTTCGGCCTCTTCGCCCTTCAGCACCGGGGACAGGAAAGCGCCGGCATCACCACAGCCGACGGCACCCGGGTCTATGAATACAAGGGGATGGGGCTTGCCTCCGAGGTGTTCACCGAAGAGCGCCTCTCGCGTCTTCCGGGCCACATGGCCATCGGTCATGTCCGTTACTCCACCACGGGCTCCTCGATCCTGTCGAACGCGCAGCCCTTCCTCGTCCACCACGCCGGCGAGCACTACGCACTGGGCCACAACGGCAACCTGATCAACGCTCAGATCCTTCGCGCCCAGCTCGAGGAAAAAGGATCTATCTTCCAGTCCACCATGGACAGTGAGGTCATCGTCCACCTGCTGGCCCACCACCTCCGCGAGGGCTTTGAAAAGGCCCTGGTCAAGGCGCTCGGCCGCGTGAAGGGCGCTTTCAGTATCGTCCTGCTCACGAAGGATAAAGTCATCGCCGCCCGTGACCCGCGGGGATTCCGCCCGCTGTGTCTGGGGCGCCTGAAGAAGGCCTGGATCGTTGCCTCCGAGACCTGCGCCCTGGACCTGCTTGGCGCGGAGTACGAGCGGGATGTGGAACCCGGCGAAATTATCATCATCGATGCTAAAGGCCTCAAGAGTCTCAAACCGTTTCGGAAGGTGAAGACATCCCACTGCATCTTCGAGCTGATCTACTTCGCGAGGCCCGACAGCGAGGTCTTCGGCCAGAACGTCTATCTGTGTCGAAAACGCCTTGGACATAAGCTCGCCCGCGAGTATCGCCCCGATGCGGATCTCGTCATGCCCTTCCCCGATTCCGGGAACTACGCAGCCCTCGGTTATGCCGAGGAGAGCGGTATTCCCTTCGAGATGGGGATGATCCGAAACCACTACGTGGGTCGGACCTTCATCCAGCCCACGCAGGCGATCCGGGACTTCGGAGTGCGCGTGAAGTTAAATCCCGTGAAGCCCCTGCTCAAGGGCAAGAGGGTCCTCATCGTCGAGGACTCCATCATCCGCGGCACCACCAGCAGAAACAGGATTCGGAACCTGCGGCAGATCGGCGTCAGGGAGATCCACATGGCGGTCAGTTGCCCGCCGACCCGCTACCCCTGCCCCTATGGGATCGATTTCTCCTCGAAGGGAGAGCTCATCGCAGCGGAAAAGGGAAAGGTCGAAGCCATCGCCCGTTTCATCGGCCTCGACTCCCTCTACTACCTGAGCCTCAAGGGAATGGTCGACGCCACCAAGACGAACTCGAAAGGTTACTGCCTCGCCTGTTATTCCGGGGACTACCCTCTTCCAATGCCCGCCGAACTCAACAAATACTGTCTCGAAGAACAACTCTACTGCAGATAGTACCCCCCAGGTACCCCTCTCCCTGACCGCGTAATGGCCATTCTTCCTCGACCACATCAACGAATGATCCTGGCGAGGCGGCCATTCTTTAAGTTTCTAACTTTCTCGCATATGAGCGAGGAATTAACATTCTTGAGGCGTGAGGTGTACTTTGTAACGTACGTCGCAACGAAGGATGAGGAAAGAAAGTAAATGGGCTTTTTCAATAGCCTATCAGAAGGCAAAACCCAAGCTGAGCCCGCACACCAGGAAGTTGTCGGTATCGCCGTCTTTGCTCCGGTATTTCATTTCATTCTTCGCATCATCGGAAAGCGGGAAGATCCAGGAAACCGTCGGCGCGATGGTCACGTACTTCATCGGTGTGATGGGAAGGCTCGCGGAAAGCACGCCGTCATGAAAGTTATTGAACTTGTCTCCCGTGGGGACCTGGTTATCATTGACTTCCGGATAGGTCGTCTCATCCTCGCTCTTCAGATAACTCGCTGATGCCGACAATTTCATTCCGACGGCATCACTGAATTTGAAGAGGTGCGAAACACCCAGCAGGAAGTACCACTGGTGGTAATGATCGATCTCCTTGTACACCGTCAGGGTGGGTGAAAGAAGGGTATTGAGACCGACCGATGCATAGAGCTCTTGGGAATCCAAAGGGTCGGGCGCCCCCGCGTTGGGTGCCGCAAAGCCGTAATAGATATAGCCCGCCCCCGCCGTTACGATCCCGAAGGACTTGCTGTAACAGAGCGTAAGATCCGTCTCCGTCCACTTGCTGGAGTAACTCGTATCCGTCCTTGTATAAGGATCCGTGTCGAGGTTTCCCCAGAAGTTGACGGAGAAGCCTTTGTAACTTGCCGTCAGGGAGGGTTGAATGACGACACTGTTTCTCGTCATTTCCTGGCCCCGCCATATATACTGGCTGAGGGTAGCGACGGTGGCATCCATTGCCGGTTTTTCTTCTTCTGCCTTTGCGACGGTGACGAAGCTAAAGATGATGGCAATGACGTACAGGCTGGAGAGGATAAATCTTCTGTAATGAATTTGTCTCGAGTGGTTCGTCATGAGTATCCCCTTTCGTTTGATAGATTGGTTTCTGTATCAGACGTCCGATGGTCATAACCAAATCAAGAGAAGTGCCACGCCGGGTAGCATCAGGGTGTTTTTGTTTTATCTGCAGAGGATCGTTTGGGATTTGACCTGAACCATCGATAACGAAGCGCGAGATTTCTTGGGAAAATAGAAACAATATTGTATGTCTCGTCTTAACGAGATACATTTTTGTTCCAAACATGACCTGTTTCCATTGGATGTGATTGCACATTCACATGTGTTTTCAATGACTTATTTTTTTTCTCTCGCCTGGCATCCCCCTTGCCATATCCAGTAAGCAGGAAAGCTTATCTCTATCCGACGACCGGGAGGTAAAAAACAATGAACTCAGGTGATACAACGTGGGTACTGACTTCTGCTGCCCTCGTACTTTTGATGACGATGCCGGGACTGGCCTTCTTCTATGGCGGGCTCGTACGAAGGAAGAATGTCCTTTCGGCCCTGATGCAATGCTTCATCATCCTGTGCGTGATCAGCCTCCAGTGGGTACTCTACGGTTACTCTCTCACATTCGGGCCCGACGCGGGCCGCGGGATCATCGGCGGCCTGGAATGGGCCGGGCTGAAAGGGGTCGGCGGTCAACCCTTTGCCGACTACGCGGCCACCATCCCCCACTACGCCTTCATGATCTTCCAGTGCATGTTCGCCGTCATCACACCGGCCCTCATCATCGGGACCTACGCGGAACGGATCAAATTTTCCGGATTCCTCATCTTTACGATTCTATGGGCAACCTTTGTTTACGATCCCCTCGGACACTGGGTCTGGGGCATTGGTGGCTGGCTCAGGAATCTGGGCGCTTTGGATTTTGCCGGGGGGATCGTTGTTCACACCAGTTCCGGTGTATCGGCCCTGGTCCTGGCTTTACTCATTGGCAAGAGGATAGGCGTTGATGAACACACCTTCACACCGCACAATTTGCCCTTCACGGTATTGGGCGGCGCGCTGCTGTGGTTCGGGTGGTTCGGTTTTAACGCCGGCAGCGCCCTCGCGGCCAACGAACTGGCCGCCAACGCCTTTGTGACCACCCACGTGGCTACCGCCGCAGCCGGGCTCGCCTGGGCCCTTATCGAATGGCAGCAGCACGGATCGCCCACGGTCCTCGGTGTCGTGACAGGCGCTGTCGCCGGACTGGTCGCCATCACGCCGGCCTGCGGATTCGTGAATCCCATGAACGCCATTTTCATCGGTATTTTCGTGAGTATCTTCTGTTACATCGCTGTGGCCAGGATAAAGACCAAATTTAAATACGACGACTCCCTCGATGTCTTCGGCATTCATGGCATCGGCGGCATATGGGGGACCATCGCGACCGGCATCTTCGCCGAAAAAGCCGTGAACGAGGCAGGGGCCAACGGTCTTCTGTTCGGGAACATGCAGCAGTTTCTCGTGCAGTGTTTCCTCGTTCTGGTCGCCGTGACCTACGCGGCCACCATGACATGGGTTCTCTACAAATTTGTCGACGCCCTGATCGGCATGCGGGTGGAGCAGAAACAGGAGATTATCGGCCTCGATCTGACCCAGCACAGTGAATCGGCGTATACGTTGGTGGAGTAGGAGGAAACTATAATGAAATACATCGTCGCCATCATCCAGCCGCACAAGCTCGATGAAGTCATGAAGGCCCTTGAGGATATCGAGGTAAACCTGGTGACCGTCTCCACCGTCCTCGGGCGCGGCCGGCAGAAGGGCCTCACCGAGGTTTACAGGGGCGCGAAAGAAGCCGGCACGCTCCTCAAGAAGGTCAAGCTCGAGATCGCCGTCAACGAGGACTTCGTCGAGCCCACTGTCGGTGCCATCGTCAAAGGGGCCCGGACCGGGGAGATCGGCGACGGAAAGATATTCGTCCTCGATCTCTTCGAGGTCGTGAGAATCCGGACCGGTGAACGCGGCGGAAAGGCGATCGGATAGACGGGAGGCAGGGAAAAATGAACCTTAAAGAATTGACTCGATATTCCAAAGACAAGCAGTTGGAATTCATCGACATGAAATTTACCGACATCCCGGGGATGTGGCAGCATATCACGATACCGATCCAGGATCTCGCAGAGGACCTGTTTATCGCCGGCCTTGGTTTTGACGGCTCCAGCATCCGGGGTTTCCAACCCATCAACGAAAGCGACATGCTGCTGCGGCCTGATCCGGCCACGGCTTTCGTGGACCCCTTTATGGCGGACCCGACACTCAGCATGATTTGCAACGTGAAAGACCCCGTGACGCAGATTCCCTACTCCCGCGATCCCCGCAACGTGGCCCAGAAGGCGGAGCGGTACCTCTCTGCCTGCGGTATCGCCGACACGGTCTGGTTCGGGCCGGAGCCCGAGTTTTACATCTTCGATGACATCCGATACGACCAGAACCAGCACTCGGGTTTCTACCGGATCGACTCCGTGGAGGGGTCCTGGAACACCGGGAGGGAAGAGGGACCGAACCTGGGCTACAAACCCCGCTACAAGGAAGGTTACTTCCCCGTTCCTCCGACGGACAGCCTCCAGAATTTGAGGGCCAAAATGTGCAAGGTGATGACCGAGGTCGGTATCCCCGTGATCCTCCATCACCACGAAGTGGCCACGGCGGGACAGTGCGAGATCGGGGTCCGGGTCAACACGCTCGTGAACACGGGCGATATGCTCATGAAATATAAATACGTCGTCAAGAACGTGGCCCATAAACATGGCAAGACCGTCACTTTTATGCCCAAACCCCTTTTCATGGACAACGGTTCGGGGATGCACGTCCACCAGAGTCTCTGGAGGGGTGGCAGAAACCTCTTCTACGATCCCAGCGGTTACGGCGGGATCAGCCAGATCTGCCGCCACTATATCGGGGGACTCCTGCACCACGCGCCGTCGCTCCTCGCCTTTACGTCACCCACGACGAACTCCTACCGAAGGTTGGTGCCGGGGTACGAGGCGCCGATCAACCTGGTTTACTCCCAGAGAAACCGGAGTGCCTGCGTCCGGATCCCCATGTACTCCCAGAGCGAGAAGGCCAAGCGCATCGAGTTCCGCTGCCCCGACTGCTCCTGCAACCCCTATCTGGCTCTCGCGGCGATGCTCATGGCGGGCCTGGACGGGATCGAAAAAGAGATGGAGCCCCCTCCCCCGATCGATCATGATATTTACGAGCTCCCGGCGGAGGAGAAGAAGCACATCCGAGCCACTCCTGGATCCCTTTCGGAGGTCCTCGACAACCTGGAGAAGGACCACACCTACCTCCTCAAGGGCGACGTCTTCACGAAGGACCTCATCGAGGTATGGATTGAATACAAGCGCAAAAGAGAAAATGACATGATCCGGCTGAGACCGCATCCGTACGAGTTCGCCCTCTACTACGACATATAGCGGCGCAGCCTTGCTGCAAGCTCAAGGCATCAGGCACAGGGCATAAGGAAGTTGTAAAATGATATGAGGAATAACGATGGATTTAATATCTGAATAAACCGGGAATGGAGGATAGGTTATGAACATCGAAATTTTGAGCATCCTGCTGGTTGCACTGGCCGTCATGGTTGTCGTGATATACATCAAGGCCAACATGAAGATCTGCCAGCCCAACGAGGTCATGATCTTCTCGGGTCGCAAGTTCAAGGACAAGGAAAAAGGTTATGTCGGATACCGGGTCATCCGGGGAGGCAGGGCTCTGAAGATCCCTCTCATTGAAACGGTCAGCACCCTGTCCCTGAGCACCATGCCCATCGAGATGGACGTGACGGGGGCCCTCACGAGGGGGACCATCCCCGTTAACGTGAAGGCCATGGCCAACATCAAGATCGCGGGCTCACTGGAGCAGGGTCTGGGAAACGCCATCGAGCGCTTCCTGGGCAAGAGTTCGACGGCCATCGCCACGACGGCTCGCGAGATACTGGAAGGAACACTGCGGGGAGTCCTGGCCACCATGGAGCCCGAGGAAGCGAATGCAAACCGGATTGCCCTCTCACAGCAGGTCGCCGGAGAGGCACGGGAGGACATGCAGCGGCTGGGCCTGGTTCTGGACACCCTGAAAATCCAGGAGATCAAGGACGACAAGGGCTACCTCGAGGCCATTGCCCGGAAGAAAAACGCCGAGGTGCAGAGGGATGCCAGGATCGTGGAGGCCACCTCCAATGCCGAGGCCAGCCAGAAAGAGGCCGAGAGCAAACGGGTCGCAGATATTGCCGAAATCGAGTCAAAAAAGTCCGTCGCGAAGTCAGAGCTCGAGTTCAAGGCGGCACAGGCCTCATGGAGGGCCGAGGCCAACCGTGCTGAAGAGAAAGCCAAGGTGGCGGGGGACATCGCGCGTATGGGGGAAACGAAGGACCTCGAAGCAAAGCGCGTGGAGACGAACAGGCTGAAATACCAGGCCGAAGTGGTCATTCCAGCCGAGGCGGAGAAAGAGGCGCTGATGCTAAAGGCCATCGGCCAGGCCGCCTACACCTTTGAGGAAGGTAAGGCCAAGGCCGAAGCCCTGAGACTCCTGCGCGAGCAATGGGAGCACGAGGATAGCCGGGAGCTCTTCATGATCCAGTTGCTGCCCGAACTCGTGAGCCACGTCTCAAAAGTCATCGCCTCGAACCTCAACGTCGAGCGGTTGACCGTCGTCGACGGGGGCGGGGGCGGAAATGGAGGGGGACTGCCGCACCTGGTCGGAAGCCTCGCCGGATCGGTGAATTCTTTTTTCGAGCAGATGAAGACCCTGACGGGCCTTGACATGGTGAGACTTCTTGAAGAACGCTACGGCAAGAACGCCGGGGATAAACGGGCACTGGAATAAGAGAAGAATCCCGTCAACAGTAAGACAACCGTTGAGCCTGACCGGCCTTTTGCGGCCGGTCGGGCTCACCTGCATCCATTTATTTCACGGTAAAGGCTGTCTGGATCGTGTCCGAAAGCTTGTCGGATTGAACCGTGCCGACAACAACGTACAGGCCCTTTTTGGCCGACGACGGCAGTGTCAGGGGAATGCTCGAGGAATAGGTACCCCCTTTGCGGTTCACCTTCACCTCGGGGTTTCCGACGAGTTCACCGTTCAGACGAATCTCCCGTTTCTCGCAGATTTCCAACTGGTCTTCCTCCTTCGGTGTGAGAACGGCGTAGGTCAACTTCATCTCCACTTTGTCGCCGGGGCTCACGGTCTGGGGAATGACGGATGCCTCTTCGATCTTCAACAGGGGTCCCTTGGCGGGGTCATAATGGTGTTTTTTGGCCGTGTCCGCCCCGGTTTTCCTCTGGTCTTCGTAGTAGTGTCCGATGACACCGCCCACGAGTGCGCCCAAGAGGCCGCCCATAACGGCGCTCTTTGCATCCCCACCTATGACAGCCCCGAGAACAGCCCCGGCCGCAGCGCCCACCGCCGCCCCTTTTGCCGCGCCCTGGTGCTCCTCGGGCACGGAGGGTACGGTTGCGCAACTCGACACGATTAGGAAAACAGGGATAATGAGCCAGACCAGATATTTGTTTTTCATACCGTCACCTCCATCTTTCCATGTGGATTGCGTTTTTCGAAACGTGACAAAAATATATTTATTATCTCTATTTTACATATTGCTGTAAAGAGATATCCAATATGCACATCAAGCCCATGAACAAATGATATCAAAGGCAGGAGCATGATAAAAATTATCGTGGCGGGTGTGAGCGGCTCGATGGGGAGCCGGATCATCAAAATGATACACGGTATGGAGGGTATGCGGATCGTCGCGGCCGTGGAGCACGAAGACCATACACTCACAGGCCGGGATGCCGGTGCGTATCTGAATATCGGAAACATCGGTGTCCTGATTGCCGATCAACTGGCCGGTTGTATCCTCCGGGGGGACGTCGTCATCGATTTTACCGACAAGGAAACCTCGCTTCAGCACCTGAAGACGGCTTCGGAAAACGGCGTTGCCCTCATCATGGGGACGACGGGTTTCATGATTGACGAGATGGACATGGTGAGAACCTTTTCAGCCCGGACGAGATGCGTCCTTGTCCCGGATGTCAGTCCGGTGATCTACAGCGGGCACGAAAAGGGTGCCGAGAGGATTTTCCGCTCCTTCATCCGGGATACCTTCGCCCGTGAGGCGATTGCCGCCGCGAAATGGATCGTGAATCAGAAAAAAAACGGTCTCTACGATATGCAGGACGTGCTGGGCTTGAAATAGGCGCAGGAAGAGATGGCCGTTCAGACCCTCCCTTCATCGATTGAGCAACAATGAAGGCGGGAGAGAATATCTTTCCTGATCGTGTTTTTTCAGTGCTTCTGGTCGAGCTCCAGCTGATAACAGACGGGCCCCCGGAAATTCTTGAAACATCCCCCGAGGGGGCACTCCGAGGTAGGGAGGGACCAGGATGTAGCAATGGAGCCGTGTCCTTTTGGGAAAACGGTGACTTCCGCGTCCACAAAATCAAGGGCGGCAAGAGACGCAGCCTTATCGACGAGATCATCGTCCTCGGCGATGCAGATGAGCCAGGGGATCCCCATCTCCTTCAGGCGCTTGAAGTTCAGCTCCCGGCCGAAGAGTTTCACCGGAAGGGTCCCATCCGGTGTCACAGGAATTGTGTAGGACTTGAAACTCAGATCCGTGATCCCCACGGGAAGGTCTTTTCTTCCCTGCGTGAGCCAGCAATTCAGGGCCGCAGCGGTCTTGTTGACCTTTATTTCCCCGGGCTGGTCAAACATCATGAGATCCCGGTGAAAAGAGTAGACAGGAGCTTCCCTCTCCATGCTTTTCAACTTGTAAACCCAGCTCATGACCTTGCCGTCCACAACCTTGTTTCCGTTCGGCAGGGTCTTTGTGGCATAGCCGAGGTCGCGGAAGCGCTGCGGGATGTGTTCGAGGTACGCGACAAGTGCCTGGCTCCGGGTGCCGTCCATGGGCGCAACGCAGGTGATGAAGGCGTCAACGAGCCCATCGAGCTCGCCGGAAAGCAGGGCCATTACCGCAACGAGCCCCCCCTGGCAGAAGCCGTTCAGGGTGACGGCCCTGCCGTGCCGCTCCTTGATCCTCTCGCAGAAATACCTCGTGTCGAGACAGTCATCCTCCCCCGTCATGACCTGCACGGCCGGCGTCGTTTCGATATCCTTGAGGATACGGATGTAGGTCGGGATTCCCTGGTTGGCGTAGCAGTGGACGTAGCTCTTGTTCTCCCCCGGCAGGAAACAGAGAATATTGGGACCGAGGACGTAGGGCGGGATGATAATGATGGGTTTCCCTTTTTCCCTGACGGCGACGTTTTTATCCCGCGGCAGCACCTGGTAGAGGTCGAATCGCTCCGTCTCAGCCACCTTGATGTAGCCGCCGTCGTCGATGTGAAACCCGAATTCGGACTCGACGCTCTTGATCGCCTGGGGGTATTCCCGGTTCACCATCTCGATGAGCCTCAGACGCCTCTCCCGGGTGTCCTTGAAATCCTGTCCTTCCCTGTCAAAAATCGTGTTGATGCATGCCGCAAGGGTCCTTTCGGATTCCCGGGCGCAGTAGTCGTTGATGGCAAGCAAACCGCTCCAGTAACCGGTCCTCGCGATCTGAAGATTGAACTGGAAAAGCTCCGCGTAATCCCGGAGGGTATCTGCCGGTCCGTGGGTGGTTACTTTCTCCTTCTCAAGGCACATAAAGGCATTGAGGGCCGTCCAGTAGGGGTTCATAAATTCCGTCGTGTATCTGGCCAGACCGTTCAGATAATAGACGTTGCTCTTGGCGCCCAAAAAAAAGGATTCCCAGTATCTGAGAACCCTTGAGGCACTTCTTTGCTGCCACTGTATAGTGCCAGTATACATCACCCAGGGTAGGTCCATAATGTTATGCATCCTTCCCTCCGTCCGTTGCCATTAAGAATTCCTTTGAACCGTCGCGCGTTTTTTACCACACGATAAGTGGTTTGCCAAGATTTATTTTGAAGTACGAGGGCGCTGCATGATGCCAGCGCTCTGTCGAAATTTTAATAACCCCGTGCGATGAATACAGCACCCTCTTCCCTTCTGAAAACGTTCCTGAAACGCCGAATGCTTTTTACTTCTTCGAAGACTTCTCGGAGAAATAGGACTCCACCTGCTTGAATTTGTCATCCACGGCTGACTTGAACTCTTCGCAGCCCTTCTTGTAGACCTTCATCCAGTCATTGAGGACCTTCTTACCCTCTTCCGGCATACCCGTCATGAGGTCCATCTGCATCTTGAGCATGCGCTGGGTCTGCTCCTGAATCATGTCCAGGGCGGCGAAGGTGCTCTCAAAGGTCTTCTTGTAAAACGCGATTGTCTGTTTTGCTAATTTTTCTTGCTCTACCATCATCCTAGTACCTCCTTCTCCTGTTTGTTGTTTGTCCCTCTCGGGCTCTACAGTTCATATAACAATTAATTTTGCTTCTGTCAAGTAAAATTGTTGCATTGCACAATAATTTTTTTTCATATCGGTCTCAGGGTCATATTATTCTATATTATATTGATAATATTACTTATTTTATAATTTATCTACCGCCTTATTCAATATTATACCGTCAGCAAATCACAAATATATTGCGTTGTGACATTCCTAAGGAAAATCAAAAGTCGATCCGCGCAGGACCGCGGCGAGAACCAGCCCTTGTCCCGTTCATGACAGGAAGGTTTTAGGAAAATCACCCTGTAAAGTGCGGAAGTCGAAGTAAAAAGAAGGGAATGACAAAGTGGTTGGAAAGAGTATAAATGCTTCTTAGGTTTTTCGACCCGGCACTATGAATCCGGGACAGCGGTCTCACCACTGCCGCCTGACCTTCACGCCTCTGCCGCTCAGATATTCCTTCAGGTCCCGGATCGCGTAGGTCCCGTAGTGGACAATCGATGCGATGAGGGCCGCGTCGGCCACTCCCCGGGTCAGGACATCAAAGAGGTGCTCGGCCTTCCCCGCGCCGCCGGAGGCGATGACGGGGATCCTGACATTCGTCGAGACGAGATGCGTGAGCTCCAGCTCATAGCCGTCAAGGGTGCCGTCGGCATCGATGGAATTGAGACAGATCTCCCCGGCGCCGAGGCTCTCCGCCTCTATCGCCCACCGGAGGGCATCGATCCCTGTGTATTTGCGGCCCCCCTGGATGACGATCTCATAGCCCGATGGGGTCTTTGCGCTTCGGTCCACTTTTTTCACATCCATGCCCAGGACGATGCACTGGCTACCGAAGGCCTTTGCTCCCTCGCTGATGATCCGGGGGTTTTCGATGGCCCCTGAATTGACGCTCACTTTCTCCGCGCCCGCCAGGATGACCGCCCTCATCTGCTCGACCGTCCGGATCCCGCCGCCGACGGAGAAAGGAATAAAAATCGTCTCCGCAACGCGTCGTACGACATCGATCATGATCCCGCGGCCCTCGGCCGAGGCGGTGATGTCGTAAAAGACAATTTCATCGGCACCCTGCTCATAGTAGGTCTTCGCCGCCTCGACTGGGTCACCGATGTCGATGTTGCCCTTGAATCGCACACCCTTGGTGAGCTTGCCGTCCCGGACGTCCAGACAGGGAATGATTCGCTTACTGAGCATCCCTTCCCTCCCACTTGCAGAAGTTCTTCAGTATCTGAAGCCCGAAGCGGCCGCTCTTCTCCGCGTGGAACTGAACGGCAACCATGTTCCGGTCTGCCACTACGGCGCAGAATCGAATGCCGTATTCCGACCAGCCGGCCACGCGTCTTTCATCGTCGGGAAATGGGTAATAGGAGTGGACGAAGTAGAACTCGGCTCCCTGCGGTATGCCTTTGAAGACCGGATGGTCTCCAACAAAGTCCACGCGGTTCCACCCCATGTGCGGGATCTTCAGGGGCCTTCCGTTTTCCTTCAGATCCCTCGGAAAACGCCTCACCTGCCCCGGCACGACGCCGAGACAGGCAGCTTCGTTCTCCTCGCTGTAATCAAAGATGACCTGGGTACCCAGGCAAATGCCGAGGATGGGCTTTCCCGCCTGGAATGCCCCCCGGATGCACGCATCGAGCCCGGCGGCGCGGAGGTTTTCCATGGCCTCACCGGCGGCGCCTACGCCGGGGAAGATGATGCGTTCCGCCTTTTGCAGTTTCCGGGGATCGCCGGTGATCTCACAGGGCTCGCCCAGGTATTGAAGGGCCCGGGCGACGCTGGTGAGGTTTCCCGCATGATAGTCTATAATTGAAATCATCTCTGTACCTTCCGGACCAGCTTGTACGATGGCATCCTAACTTAAAAACAAAGTGAAATCAACGATTACAGTCTTGTAACCAGTGCGGGCTTGACAACAGGAGCCCTTCTGTGTTAGGAAAGTATACCTCCCGGATTTATTCGGGCGGTGATGGAGTTCACCTTAACTGCCCTAAAGGCTGATAACTCCTCTGAGTGCTATACATCAGGGGAGTTTTTTTATGGACCATGCATTAGATCCGATGAAATCGTCCTCAATCCAGCACATCGCGCAGCAAGGCCTGCTGAAGGTGCGGTCGATCTGCGATCAGATGCAGGTCCTATCTCTGGGCCGTCAGATTGAGGCCTGCGAAAACCTTCTAACCGAAAACCCCCCCATCGACGTCGCCGTCCTCGGCCAGTTCAAGGCCGGCAAGAGTTCCTTCATCAACAGCCTCATGGGCAAGAAGATTCTCCCCGTAGGCGTCACTCCCGTCACAACCGTCATTACGCGTCTTCAGTATGGTCAGAAAGAAAAGGCCGGCATAAGGACGTACGATGGAAAGGAATTTAATATCGATCTCAAAGATCTCGATCAGTACACCTCGGAAGCTAAAAATCCATCCAACGAGAAAAATGTGGAGATGGTGGACATTGAACTTCCTTACCTCGAGGATTATTCCGGTCTCCGGATCGTCGATACACCCGGCCTGGGCAGCGTCTTCAAATACCACATGAAAACCTCTGAACAATGGCTCCCGGAGGTTGGTGCCGCCCTGCTTGCCATCAGCGCCGATCGGCCCTTGTCTGAAAACGACCTGCAGCTGGTCCGGGAACTGTTGCAGCATACCCCCAGGATCATTCTTCTACTAACAAAGGCGGATCTGCTCACAGCGGAACAGCAAAATGAAGTTATCATGTTTTTCGAAGATACCCTGAAGAGAGAGCTGAATCGCGAGTTCCCTATCTATCTGTATTCCACGAAGGCCGATACGGAGAAATTCCGGCATCGACTGGAGGCCGAGCTACTCTTCAAGCTTGCCGCCAATCGGGACTTTGAATTCAGGAAAATTCTTCAGTACAAGACACAGTCCTTGGTAAAATCCTGCCTCGCTTACCTCGAGATAGCGCTGAGGACCGCCATGCAGGCCGATGCGGATAGGGAGGCGCTGCGCATGCAGATCCTCGACGAGAAGGTCAACTATGATCATATCCGTGAAGAGCTTTTTATCATGTCAAGGGAAAATCAGAAGCAAACCCGGACCCTGATCATGAATCACCTTGAAAGCCTGGAGACGCCGCTCCGGGAAAAAACAAGGGAGAACCTATCTAAAGAAATGGCTACCTGGCAGGGCCATCTGTGGAAACTCACCCGGAGATATGAGGAGTGGCTAGCGGATACCATGGCGGAGGAAATGAGGGAAGTCTCCAGAAGAGAACATCGGCATTTTTACGGGACCCTGAAAAAGGCCCACATCAGCCTTATGCGATCCCTCGAAGCCTTCCGGATGCTCCTCGGGAACAATGTTGAAAGAGTGCTCGGTGTGAAGCTCGCCGAGGCAGACTGGAAGATCGAGGTCTCGGAACCGGAACACCCAGATATCAAAACGGTCCGGACCTTCGATTACCATTTCGACCTCATCTGGTTTTTGATCCCCATGTTCATCTTCAGAGGTATTTTTGAGAAACACTTCATGAGCAAGATCCCTTACGAGGTAACGGCCAACCTATCGCGTCTTGCTGCCCAGTGGGAGGACCGGATCAACAGGACCATCGAAGAGATGCGCAAGCAGGCACTGAAATACGTGCAGGACGAACTTTCCACCATCGAGTCTCTATTACTTAAGTCACAGGGACGGACGGATGAGATCCAGAACATGATACATACTTTGAAAGATCAGTCGACTCGGTTATCCTCGTAACCTCATATATAAAGCCACCATGGGCGCGTATTGACTGCTCTTTTTTTACTACCCTGTTTATGAAGGGACTGAGCATTATGTCGCGAAGAAAGATCGAATCCATCAGGGCAATAGAAATACTGGATTCTAGAGGAAACCCCACCATAAAAACCTTCGTGCGCCTCGATAATGGAATTACGGCTTCAGCATCATGCCCTTCGGGCGCCTCAACAGGAGAGCATGAGGCAGTGGAACTTCGTGACGGGGGCAGGACCCGGTACAACGGTAAAGGGGTCTTGAAAGCAGTCGCCAATGTCAACGAGCTCATAGCACCACTGCTGATCGGCATGGATGCCGCTAATCAAACAGAAATTGACCGGTTGATGATCAAACTTGATGGCACCGCGAACAAGAGCAGGCTCGGTGCAAATGCAATCCTGGGTGTCTCCATGGCTGTAGCACATGCGGCGGCCCTTGGCTCCGGACTCCCTCTGTATTCGTATCTGGGAGGTCCCGGTGCCCGCCGCCTCCCCGTGCCAATGATGAACATCCTCAACGGCGGCAAACACGCCGACAACAGTGTAGATTTTCAGGAATTCATGATCATGCCTTTTGGCGCCGATTCTTTCAGCGAGGCATTGAGATGCGGGGTGGAAACTTTCCACGCGCTGAAAAAAATTCTCCGCGACAAAGGATATTCAACGGCCGTCGGAGATGAGGGGGGATTTGCTCCCAGTTTAAAAAGCAATGAAGAGGCCTGCGAGGTCATCATCGCGGCCATCGAATCCGCCGGGTATAAACCGGGGAAAGACATTGCCATTGCCCTCGATCCAGCGGCAAGCTCATTTTTCGAAAACGGCATTTACAAAGTGGCAAAAAGCGGCGTTGGAGACAAAACAACCACAGATATGATCAGGCTCTATGGCTCATGGATTGACAGATACCCCATCATTTCCATAGAGGACGGACTCGCCGAGAACGACTGGGAGGGATTCCGAGATCAAACCGCCTCCCAAGGAAATAGGATACAGATCGTCGGTGATGATATCTTTGTGACAAATACCAAATACATCGCACGCGGCATTCATGAAAAAACCGCCAATGCCGCCCTGATTAAACTGAACCAGATCGGAACGGTCACGGAGACGATCGAAGCCATCGAGCTCTGCCGCAAGGCCGGGTGGGGGTTTGTTATCTCTCATCGTTCGGGAGAGACCGAAGACACCTTTATTGCTGATTTTGCCGTTGCCATGGGCGGCGGTCAGATCAAGACCGGTTCCGCCTCCCGAAGCGAGAGGATCGCCAAATATAATCGATTGCTTGAAATTGATTCGGAATTAGGAAAATTCGCTATTTTTGAAAACCCCTTGAGGGTGATTTCATAACTTTTCTCCGGCGATGGAGTCCGCCCCCGAGAATGTCCCCGAGGACTGATGACTCCTGAACCGGTGATGGGGTCCACCGTAATTGCTCCCTCGAGCTGATGACTCCTCTTGCAATTCTCTTTCATGCGCCGCCCAGGAAGGGAAAAACGGACTACTGTGTCACAGAGGGGAACATTTACGATTATGGTGGAAAACGAAAACAACGTGCGAGTGGTGGGCAGCACTAGCCGATGGTTTAACCGCACTACCTACGCCTTCTGTTTGACACGCCCTCATGGTGTGGTCGTCACCACCTTTCCTGGTTTTTGCCTTCATTTCTTCACACATTTTATGGCTTGCAATCCTTGTCTGCCTTGCGGGCATTTTTTATGGCTTGAGGAGACACAGGGCTGAATATAGCCCACAGAAATGAGTTCCGGGATGAGCCATCTGGAACCGCTTACGGAACCTTGGACACAGTGAATGGCATCAGTGATTTCGGCTCAATTTGGAGAGAAGGGACATCATCGTTATGAACGGCGGTCAGGATAAGATGTCTTTGAAAATGGCACCGTACCAATCCCGAGGGAAAGAACCTTATGTCTTCAGAACGGAAAAACCCGAGGGTCTTTTGGGGGTTCACGCCGATCTCATCGCAGGGGCGCTCACTCCGGAAGAGAAACTGTACTACCTTCTTTACGCGCCGATCCGGCAGACGGATCAGGTCCGCTTCGGGATAGAGGCGGAGCCCGCTTCACATGCGGTTGCGGTCACGTCGAAGCGCTTTATTGTTTCGAAGGATCACCATGTGGGCGGCATCCCCCCGACTGTGGAGACGATTCCTTTTTCGACGGTCATCAGAGTCGAGTATGGAAACGCCCTTCTCCTGGGTTGGTTCGTCATTCATCATGTCGCTGAGGGTGTTATATCCAGGGTTTCCATGACATATACAGCCACCGGCAACCAGCACTTTGCATCGGTGATTCGTGAATACCGAAGACTGACTTTAGGGTACTCGACGGATCCTGTATCCGCGGAAAATCCGTTGTGGATCGGCATATTCGGCCAGACGGCCAAACCACAGCTGGAGATGTTGAAACCGATCATCACAGAGGGTGAAAGGCCGTCTCATGTCTTTCGCTCATCGGAGATCTGGGGTGCCGGTAAGAAACGGCGAAGAAAGGCATGCCTGGCAACGGAAGGAATCTTTGTGGCGACCGATCATGGTTTGATTCATGCGATCGATGATCACGCCCTGAGTCCAAAAATGCTGACCTTCGGCGTCAATATTTGCTGTATTCCCATGGACGCACTTTTGGGGGCAGCCCACATTGAGAAACTTGTTCACGGGCACCGCCTGTCTTTTCTACAGCTGGAAATCGGACGGGGCCACATAAAAACTCTGTACGAACTTTCCTTTGACGAAAAAAGAAGTGATAACTCCCAGCATTTTATTACGGAAGTCAGAGATAAATACACAGAACGGATGACATGATTTTCACAGGCCGTGAACGGGAAACGAAGAAGATCATCGGATGGCTGGAAGAAGGTAAAAACATCGTTCTGACTGGCAAATTTGGCATAGGACGATCCAGCCTTGTCCGGCATGTCGCCCGCAAGACCAGCAAAAGATGGCGGTTCGTATTCATGGACTTTTCTCAAACGCCAGGTACTTTAAGCAGACAACTCATGAGGGATCTATTTGCAGGAAATATTTATGATCGAAAAACGAAGGTCCGAGGTTATAAATCTAACCGTTTCCGCATTGTTCACATGAAATTAAAAGACATAAGGCAGCATATTTTGGTACTCGATGACATCGTGAAACTGACTCCCCAAAAACTGGCATTTTTGCGTTATCTTTCCGATGAGAAGCGATTCCGCTTTATTGCAATCGTTGATGAATCCTCGTTGGGCAAAGCCCTTTTCCATCTGCGTGCGACTCTGCTTCCGTCTGAGACGCTTGCGTTACGGCACATGAAGATAGATGACACGCTGAAAGTATTCAGGCATTTTTGCGCCCAGCATAATCTCGGTTGGTATGAAGATCACATCCGTTCGTTATCTGAACTGTCAGGTGGTTACCCGCTTGGCATCAGAGAAATCCTTGAACGCAAGCTTAAATCGCGCCAAAAGCACCCAAGCATGATAGAGGATAAAATATGAATAGAGACGCTACCAAATTAAAGCAATCCTTTGAAGAAGATATATTGAAAGATCTGCGGATGAACAGTTGCCCGATATGTGACCATCTGGAAAAAATCACGGCGGTCTTCTTTGCAGAATGGCAGAATCGTCTGGCAAACGATGAAGAAGCCAAGCATCAATACGCGCACGAACTCGGGTTTTGCCCGTTACACACATGGCAGTTAGCCTCTTTCTCGTCTCCCCTCGGCATTTCCTCGGGGTTTCCAAGACTTCTAAGACGTCTGTCATCTCAACTGTCCCGTGGCACCGAAAAGGCAGGAGACGCGACAAAGGCACTTTCAGAAATCGTGAGAGGCGTGGAAGACTGCCGCCTTTGCCGTCTTATCAGCGATAAGGAATATTCCTATCTTGTAAAATTCGGCCATTTTCTCGAGGATCCGGAAGGCAGCCGGGTTTACGGACAGTCTCAGGGTGCTTGCCTCAGACACCTATGCCAACTTGTTTTAATTGCTTCCTCCGGAAGAGTCACAAGGTTTCTATTGTCCCACGCGGCAAATCGCTACGAGGAAATGGCAACCCGCATGGAAAATTTTGTTTCAAAGCGAAACACCTTGCAAAGATACATGTTGACCATGGACGAAAAAGAAGTTTATCTCCGTGCCCTCAAGAGCATAGCAGGTTCAAGGAACGTCTACACGCCTTTCAAACCGGGTCTATAGGACGCTGTCTTCGCCTCAAAAGGGTGTTAAATTATGATAGTGAAAACTTCTCAGGCTAGGGTATGATGACAGAGCTGAATGAAAACCACAAAAGGGCTTTGCTAAATGCATTTAAGCACATAGATCATCTCTTCTGCGAGATAGAAACATTGCTCGACCTCGGAAACGGGAAAGCCTGCTTTCCAAGATATGCCACCGATGTCCATCCTGCGCAGAGAGAGTCTCTGGAAACGAACATATCCGAATTTCGTAAAACCATGTGCCGCATACTCGAAAGTAAGGGAATATCGAACCACCAGACGTTGATGAGCACCCAGCATGTCATTCGTGTGACACTTCAATTTGTGGGCATCGCCATTCAGGAGTTGAGGCCCGTGCACATGAGGGGTTATGGGGCTCCGTCCAAGAAAGCGGCCCTCGAACTGGATGACATCGTCCTGAAGTTACGGCCGATGGCGAAATACATTGAAACGGCCCTGTTGCAAAGCAATGACAAGGGACGACAATGACATCTCCGCTTCGAATCAACATGAAAGACCGGAGAAGGAGCATCGCTGGGGAGCTCCTGCGGGATCCGGACTTCAGAGACCGTGTGATCCGCTACGTCCTGGAACGCAAATGTCAAGCGGGTGGTTTCTGCTTCTACAAGTTGGAGGAGCCCAACGGTTCGGACACATTCTATGCTCTGTCCATCTTGGCCCTGATGGGTATCGAATTCCAGGATGACAAGACACTCATCCAGCTGCGTAACATGCAGCACCCGGATGGCTCCTATAACAGTGTCTACATGGCCTACTATTCGATCAAAGGCTTGCAGATGCTTCGGGAGGAGCCGGCTTACGATCCTGTGCCTTACGTGACAAAGAACTTACGGCATTATCGATTTGATGTCGAACACCTTCCAATTGAAATCAGTTATCTCTTTAAAAGGACCTCTTACCTGGTCGATCTTTATTACAGCCTGAAAATGGCGGACAGCCGAATCGAGCAGGGCATTGCTGACTTCATTCTGTACTTTGAAAACGAGGACAAAGGATTCGGGCACCGGCATTCATCTCTCAGCGAAACATCGAGAGCGCTGATCATTCTGAGCCGCCTGGGCTATTCGGTTGAAAAAATGGAATCAACGGCTTTCATCAAAAATTGCGAAATCCCGTTCTACGGGTTCACGGATGTTCCCCGCACCTCCCTCTCCTACATCGAATACGTTTACGCCGGCATTGTAGCTTCCAATATTATGTCCTACCAGCCACACTACCTTGACGATTGTGCAAATTTCATCCTGCATTGCCAGAACCGAAACGGGGGATTCTCGAGGCTAATGCATGGTGGGATCGCAACACTCGAGAACACCTATTATGCGATCGATGGCCTTTCTGTCCTGGCCTCTATGATTTAACCGATGGCTGCTCATTTCTATTGCCCATGCTGCTGGACCGAAATAAAAGAAAAAGAAGTGCGCTGTCCGCACTGTGGATATAAGCTTTCGGAATATGGGACCCTGCCTTATGAAGAAAAACTGATGCTCGCTCTGAGACATCCGGTGAGGGAACATAGGATGATGGCCATACAGTTGCTCGGAGACATGAAAAGCCAGGCGGCGGTGCCCGCCTTCAGGTCGATCATTCGCGCGGGTGATGATTTTTACGCGATAAGGCAAATCATCGTGGCCCTATCGAAGATTGGAAATGACGAATGCCTGGATATAATTAGAAGCCTGAAGGATCACGAATCGAGACTAGTGAGCCGATTCGCGAGGCAAATGCTAAAATCTTTCCACACCGTCAGCAGGAGAAGCCCAAGCCGTGACTAAATTTACCTGCTCAATTAAAAAATCCCGTCTCCTTTATCTTGAATTATGGGATCAACTCCAAGATGGCGGATGCCCGATTTGCAGCCTCGTTCAAAAACAATGCCGAGGTGTATTGAGCGATTTCTTGAAGTCATTGAATCCAGGGCCTGAAGGAAAAAGCAGACAAAAAAACCCCGGCTCATTATGTTTTTATCACATGTGGCAGCTTAAAAATGCATATCCGTCCGATCTCTATCCGATCCTCGACGGGGAATTAAAGCATCTGGAGGCCTGCCTTGGTAATATTCTCCATGTGCTTGAAAGAGAAACGGGGCTGAAAAGGCTCTTCAGGGCATACCGAAATACCATAAAATCAACGGAATATCTTGCCGGCCGGGCAAAAAGATGCAGGGCCTGCCAGGTCATGCACCACGTCGAAAAATCCTATCTCAAGACTCTGCTCGACGCCATTAATGAGCCCGGATTCGCCAGAGAATTTGACCGCGCAGCCGAAATCTGTTTTCCTCACGTCCTCATGGCGGTGGAGCAATTTCCCCGTCACAATCATCTTTCTATGCTCATCAAAAAACAGGTCGAAATTTCCAGGTATATGAAAAGCGCTTTTCAGGACCATCACTTTGGAAGACTTCCACAAGCTGAATCTTCGGACCGCCCTCCAAATCATGCCTGGGAAAAAGCCCTTGAATTTACCTGCGGCAAGGAGGGCTTGCTTTTTTCTTTGGAAGCCGGCGCCGATGTGAAAGATGCTTTGCCCGGTGACCATGAACCTCTTTATTCCCCCTCACAGGAAAATCAGGGAGGGGTGGCAGATGTTAGTCAACTGTTCGAAGCAGAATCTTTTGAAAACGAGAAACTGAAACGTCAGATTGAAGGGCTGAACAAAATGCTGAACGAGGAAAGCACTCGGGCTGCTTCTCTCCACTATCGCTACTGGAAATGTATGGAGGATAATAAAACCCTACAGTTACAGCTCGCCGGCGCGAAATCACGAATCAGTTTGTATAGAGATACGATAGACCGATTGAAAAGCGAGAAGGAATCTCTGCGAGCATCTCCTCCGGAAGACAGCAAGAAAACTCAATCATGAAATGGCCTGATAGATTATGAAAATAAAAAAGAGAATACCCCATGATAAAAAACAAAGAGATCTCGACGAAATGACCCTCGAGCGTGCGCTTCACGAGCCGGGATGTCCCATTTGCCGCGTTTGCCAGACAGAGGTAACGCGGTTTATGCAGTTCCTCCTGCGTGAAAATTTGAAGGATCAGTCAACCCTGGGGCGGATCGTTGCCGGCATGGGTTTCTGCCGAATGCACGCCTGGCAGCTTCTGGAGTTGGAAAGAAGAATGTGGCAGATCCCTTTCGGTAACGCCAACCTTTATGAAACCCTTCTTTCAGAATTCCTCATACAGTTCGAGAAGATCACGGCTTTCGTCGAAAAAAATGTGCACAAGAAACCTCGGCACCACATCGGGAATTTTTTAGCCGCCTGGCTAACCCTTCAAAACGAAAAGAACGGCATCCCCGCCTTTTCCAAGATGAACTGCATCGTCTGCGAATCCCTCCAGCGATCCTCCCGGTTTTATGGTAATCTGCTCGTCGATATGTTAGCCCGTTCCGAAATGCAGACACCTATGCATCATCCTGCTGCATCTGCCTGCCCCATTTGCGTGACATTTTTTTCAACCATGATCTCAGTGAAGGACTCTTGTTTCTGGTCTACGATACGATCGGGAGATTGAAGACCATCAAGACTCACTTGAGCGAATTTAATCGAAAGCAGAGCCATCAGCATCGACACGAAGATATCACAGAGATAGAACATGCGGCCGTGATGTGTGTCGTAGAATTTTTTGCCGGATTTTCCCGTGACTGACGCACGGCGACTGCTGAGGAGTTTCCTGCAAACTGACACACTTCGGGTAAGCTCTTTATAACGGGTCCGTTGGAACTGCCCCTTGAATTTGCGCCGGGCATCGGTTCATTCGGCTCGCTCCTGAGAATAATCACAACAGGTGCGTGAACAACAACAAGAGAAAATGTAGGCTGGTTTATGGCCCCTGAGGCTCGCAGCATAGCCGGGAGGACGAAGGCATTCCGTTTCGTCGTGCTCCTCGGTATCGTCAGTCTGTTTGCGGACATGACCTACGAGGGGGCAAGAAGCATCACCGGTCCGTTTCTCGGCAGCCTGGGTGCAAGTGCCACGGTGGTCGGTATCGTCGCCGGATTCGGTGAGTTGATCGGGTACGGCCTTCGGCTGATATCCGGGTATATCAGCGATCGCACGCGCCGATATTGGACGATCACTATTGTCGGCTACGTGATCAATCTCTTCGCTGTTCCTGTCCTCGCCCTAGCGAACCGATGGGACATAGCCGCGGCACTTGTCATGTTGGAGCGTCTCGGCAAGGCGGTTCGTACCCCGGCCCGTGATGCGATGTTGTCTCATGCCACGCATCAAATGGGACGGGGATGGGGATTCGGCCTTCACGAGGCGATGGATCAAGCCGGGGCCATGCTGGGTCCCTTGATCGTGGCCGGGATCCTGATTTTAAAAGGAACCTATCGGGAGGGTTTTGCCGCACTGCTCGTCCCGGCACTGCTGGCCGTCGTGATCCTTCTCGCTGCAAGAATGCTTTACCCGACACCTCAGGACCTGGAAGCGACGAGCATCAAATCCCCATCTGCTTTTCCAGGTGTTTTCTGGCTTTACCTGAGCGGCGTATCATTTATTGCGGCAGGGTATGCCGACTACCCGCTCATTGCCTATCATTTTGGACACGTCGCCTCCATTCCCAGGGATTGGATCCCTGTTTTTTACTCGATTGCGATGGGTGTCGACGCCCTGGCGGCTCTGTTGTTCGGGTATCTTTTTGACCGGGTCGGATTCGGGATCCTCATCGGATCAGTCTTCATCTCGGCAGCCTTTGCCCCTCTCGTCTTTTGGGGTGGCTTTTGGCCTGCTCTCGCGGGAGTCGTTCTCTGGGGCATCGGCATGGGTGCTCAGGAGTCGATTATGCGTGCGGCCGTCGCAAAGATGATTGCATCCGACAGGCGCGGGACCGCCTACGGGGTGTTCAATACAGGATACGGAATCTTCTGGTTTGCAGGCAGCGCCCTGATGGGCTATCTTTACGATATTTCCATCGCGGCCCTTGTTCTTTTTTCCGTTGGAGCTCAACTTCTGTCCGTCCCCCTGCTGTGGATCGTCCGGCGGCAATGGGACGCCAACCCGTCTTGAATTGTTTCCTCGGGGTATTCTCCGTCGAGGGCAATAACAGAAATGACAGCCGACATCGATCAGCTGATTCAGCAATTGGAGGATCTTCACCGAGGGGAACTCGCCGCCGAGAAGCTCGTGGCCTGCGGCGAGCGCGCCATTGCGCCTTTACGGGATTACCTGATCGGCGGGAGGCCCTCTCACATCTACCAACCCCGCCAGTGGGCTATTCAGGCCCTTGCCCGCCTCGGCGCCTTGTCTGTTTTGCTGGAATACCTGTCGCTGCAGCAGGAGATACCCGATCCCGTGACCCTATTCGGGGAAGAGGCCGTCCAAAGCACTGCTGCACGAGCCCTGGCAGCCTGGAAAATGGACGAAGTGTTTGAGGCCCTTTTTCGGTTTGCCGCGCAAAAGAGCCTTCCCGGCGTCATCGAAGCACTTGGTTCCTTCCGCAGGCCCGAATCGATCCCGCTGCTTATCAGGGCTCTCGGGGATGACTTTTCCCGGAAGGCCGCCGAGAACGCCCTGCGTCAGATGGGAGAGGCTTCAAGGCCGTCTCTCAAGGCCCTGGCTGTCGATCCCGCATCGGACCCTCTCGGGGAAGCTCCATCGAGCAGGATGCGCAGAAAGGTTGCATGCGCCATTCTTGAGGACCTAGATCGGTGGCCGGCAGCTGAAGGGCTTGCACCCCCCACCGACGATACAAGTGTCAGCGAGTGACGTTTGCCTCTGGCTTACTGGGAAAAAGTCAGGCCCCTTTATGTTCCGGGACATGTACGTCACAGACTTTCGTTTGATTTGACCTAGATGGTTGTTTCATGTTAGCTCCCTGCGGAAAGGCGGACGGACCGACAAACCGGACTTCCGCTGCGGAGTCTGCTTGTTGAGGAAAACAGGCAAGGGCGGCTCGAAATGCATGTCTGTAGCAAAGGTCGGAGATAACAATGATCGAGATCCGAATTCCGGGATTCAAGCACGTGCAGGTCGAGCACCTCGTCCTGGATTTCAACGGCACGGTGGCGTGCGACGGGATCCCGGCGGAGGGAATTCATGATCTGATTTTGTCGCTCTCCCGGGACGTTACAATCCACATCCTCACGGCGGACACCCACGGCAATACAGCAAGTGCATGCCAAGGATTACCCTGTCGGATGATCGTTCTGCATGAGGGAGGCCAAGATATCGCGAAGCGGGACTATGTTCGAAAGCTGGGTGCGGACCGGACGGTCTGCATCGGCAACGGCCGGAACGATCGCCTCATGGTCCGGGAAGCGGTCATCGGAATCGCAGTCATCGGGGAAGAAGGCGCATCGGGTGAAACGATGACCGGTGCCGATGTCGTCTGCCGGAGCGCACTGGAGGCGCTATCTCTGCTCCGTTTTCCCATGAGGCTTGTAGCCACCTTGCGCGCTTGATCGCCGACACGCGTATTTTTGACCTTATACTCGGGGATGTCGGCCGTGCAAAGTACGGCCAAAAAATAGAATCAACGGGAGGGAGAATATTCGTCATGGCGGATCAACCACGAGAGAAGTGCGTCTTCTGCGATATTGTCAATGGAAGCGGCAAGGCTTACCGCGTCTATGAAAACGAGCATGCCCTCGTCATTCTCGACATTCACCCCTACACGGAAGGGCACTGCCTGGTCCTCTCGAAGCGGCATGTCCCCTGGTGGCATCAGCTCTCCGAGGAGGAGACGGGGAGCCTCTTCAAGGCGGCGAACATCATGGCGAACCGGATAATGAAGACCTACAATCCCGACTTTGTCTTTCTATACGCCCGGGGAAGGCGAATCCCCCACACGCACCTCTTTCTGATCCCGACTTACAGCGGCGATGTGCTGGACCGCTTCTTCAACGCCCTGGAGAATTTTCAGGAATCCCCTGAAAGACTGGTCAGGCTAAGGGATCCCCTGTCCATGGAAGAGGCGACCCGACGGCTTGGCGGTCAGGAATGATCCCTGAATTACAAATTCCTACTTTTTCGCAACAGGTGTTTTCTCTTCCTGGGCTGAAATCAGAAAACTCTTGACCTTCCTGACACCGGAGATGCTGAAGGCATGGTCGACGGCCCTTCCGATTTCCCTCTGGGAACCGACGACGCCCAGAAGAACGACATTGCACTGGACGGATTTGACATCGACGCTCGTGGACCAGATTCCGCTGTCCCGGAGAATCTTCGCCTTCACCTCCGAGTTGATCCGCGTGTTATCGGCAGGCCCGCAGCGTTCATCCTTCATCTTTGGAAGAAGATAGGCCATCACCGACTTCACGCCGCTGACACTTCCCGCCAGCATGACGGCACGGTCTCTCTGATACGGCGAGTCATATTCGCCCACGAGATACGCCTGCCCGCCATAAAAGTTGATTGATACATCCATCGCTTTAACGCTGGGGTCCTCGATGAATTTCGCCTTGATCGTAGCCTCCTTCACCCCATCCCTGGCATAGACCTCCGCGTTGCGTTCACGGATGACGGTGTCATAGACAGTGCAACCGGCGAACAGAAAAAGAACGACCAAAAGTACCCAATAAAATGCATATTTTTTCACGGCGTCACCTCACGGAAATTCATGTTTTAATGTAACTTTTATGCAACCGGTGGGCCAACGAGACGTACATAGCAGTCGGTCTCGCTTTTTTCTAAAGCTCGTTCTTGAGACAAGATCGTCCCTTTAAGTGCTCGCTCCGGCAGAGAAACCCCATAAATACTTTGATCATTTTTTTGGAATCGGATAAATTTGTGAAGAATTGAACAATACTGTTAGATTGGAACTTCCTACATGAAATATGAAATTGCTCATTCTGGGCATACTGGTGGGTCTCGTGACGGGTCCCCTGCTCATCAGCGCCCTGGCGCTCCTGTACATTATTACCGCAAAGGACTACCAGAGCCTAACAGGTGAGAACTGTGCGCAAATCATCAGCAGCATCATTGCGCTGAGCTTTACGAGCACCCCGTTTTTCATGGGTATGGGCGGCATCATCGGGATTGTCAGCAACCGATTGAATTTCCTCCGCGCAGTCCTTCTGGGCGGTATGCTCGGGGCACTCTGCGGTTATTTGAGCGGCGGGATTGCCCAGAGGGGTGACGTTACTTTTGGCCTTTCCCTTTATATCATCTTCACGCTCATCTGCGGCGTGATCATCGCCCTTCTCGTCAAAAGAATAGCCTCATCAAAAATCTCCGTCGACTGGGACGTGGATCTCTCGGGCGACACGCGAAGCAAGTACCTACCGGACAGACCTCAAGAATGATTTGATACCCCTTACGCCCTTCACGCTCTTGGTGTGTGCGATAGACTTGTCGATCTCTTTCTTCGACCCGACAACCCCGAGAAGGACTACATTACACTGAACCGTCTTGACATCCACATTCGTCGACCAGATATCCTTGTCCCCGATCAGTTTCGTCTTGACTTGTGAGGTGATCGTCACGTTATCCGTTGACCCACAGCCCTTCACCTCCCGCTTGGCAAGTATGTAGGGCGTTACGGATGTTACACCGTTCACCCCCCTGGCAATCGTAATGGCCCGTTCCTTCTGCTTGTCCGTCTCATACTCACCGACCAAGTAGACATTCCCGCTATAGCAGAAAACAGAGACATCCATAAATTTCGCCGTGTCATCGGCGATCATTTTCGAGGCGATCTCCGCCTCTATGGATTCGTCCTTGGCATAGGTCTCCACCTTTCGATCGGTGACGGCAGCATCGTAGGCCATACAACCAACAAGAAGGGAAAAGACCAAAAGCCAGAATCCAAAAGTCATGAGTCTTTTCATAAGACCTCCCTGTGGGCTTGCATCTTTTGAATGTCCTAATAGTTAATTTATTTAATTATTTATAAACAATAAGTTGTAAATTATCTCTTATTTTATGCTTTAAGTTAACAAAGTGTCGGGATCTTTTGATAAAACCGTACACCGTCTCGTTATGAAGAGAGCCGCACCTTACTCTGTTTTTTTGAAGGCCTGCTTCTTAGCTCTGCACACGGGACATTCGTCGGGCAGCTCATTTTCCGCCGTGTAGCCACAGACCTGACAGACGTAATAGGTAACGTCGGGATTCTTCCCCAGATTATCGAGCGCTTTTTGATAGAGCGCTGCATGGATCTTCTCCACGGCGTTTGCAAATTCGAATGACCGAAGCGCTCCCTTGATCCCTTCGGCCTTCGCATCCTCAATCATCCCCGGGTACATCTTCTGGAATTCATGCGATTCTCCCTCGATCGCCTCCTGAAGATTTTCCCTGGTGCTTCTGATACCGGCCAGCTCTCGCAGATGGGCATGGGCATGGACCGTCTCGGCTTCGGCGGCTGCCCTGAAGAGTTTCGCCACCTGAGGATGACCCTCCTGCTCCGCTTTTTTCGCGAAGGCCAGGTATTTCCTGTTTGCCTGGGACTCCCCCGCAAAGGCCTCCTTCAGATTTTTTTCCGTCTTCGACATAGAACCTCCTTTAGGTATTGAATTGTCATGGATTCCTTTAAAAGCTTGACCTGTGGTGAAAGCGTCCTCGAATGGATTAAACCCTGATGGGTTTTGAAGTATATACACGAGAAGTGTTCTCGTGACAAACGCAAAGGTGACCTATCTTGAATACGGCCACATAATCACCATTTGATTTTCCGGCAGTATCGGCCCATTTCATATCATGATCGTGTGCTTGCCCTCCGCTCGAAGCATCCAGGAGAAAAGAGTCAAGTATTCCCGGAGGTGGCGAGTGAGGAGAAAGTTTTCACGCACGAATTCCCGGGCGGTTTTCCCCATACTGATCATCCTGTCCCGGTGGTGAAGGAGGAAACGAATCCGGTGTGCAGCCCCTTCAGGTGTGTTGATGAGATAGCCCGTGTAGTGATTGTAAATCTGCAGCTGAATCCCTCCGACGTCGCCTCCTATAACGGGTTTCCCCTTCCAGAGTCCCTCCGTGACTGTGAGGCCGAAACCTTCCCTTGTCGATTTCTGGATGATGATATCGGCCAAGCGCTGAAGGGCGTTGATCGTCCGGTGAGAGTTTGGCGGGAGGAGCAGGACGTGGATATCAGGATCGTCTCCCGCCGCCTCTTTTACCTCGTCGAGGATCTCCTTGCCTTCCGGATCATCGGTCGCCCCGCCGCCGGCGAGGACGAGTTGAACCGACAGTACCTTCTTGACAAGGCGATAGGCCTGGATGACCCCCACGGGGTCTTTGAAGCGGTCGAAGCGCGATATCTGCACCAAAAGGGGGCGGCTTTTATCCAGCCCGAAGAGATTTCTGACCTTTTCGAGTTCGGTCTCTTCCAGATCGATGTTCTTGTCGCTCAAAGGGTCGATGCTCGGCGCGATGACGAACTGGGGATGAGGGAGGAGTTGCGCAAACGGCCCCATGGAGAAGATGCTTGCATCATATTTCTCCACACAAGGACGAAGCGACTTCCAGACGGAACGGACAGGGCGGCTGATGTCAATGTGAGCCCGCCAGATCCATTTTCCTTTTCTCCCGGTGCACAAATCAATAAGGGGTGCGGGCTGGGGGTCGTGGATGACGACAAGTTCAGCGCTTTCAAGGATGTTCTTCATTTCGGCATAGTTCTGAGCGTTGACCTCGACATAATGATCCCAGTCTTTCTTTGAGATGGACGCGTCTCTTCCCTGTAAACCATTGTGGATCGCTTTCGTCGTGTTAAAAAAGGGCGTCGTCCCCATGATGACCCGCCAGACGGCGTCCAGTCCGAGGTCGCGCATTAACGGAACCATCCATGTCAGAATCTCCGACACGCCGCCCCCCTCTGCAGTGGAATTGACATGGAGAACCTGCAATCCCTTCAGTTTCTCACCCAGGGTTCTGAGCTGGCGAATGACGGGGTCACCTACAACAGGAATGTAATCGTCCAACGAATGATTCATGTTCTTCGCTCCTTGGGTCTGCGAATCCGTTTGCCCGCGAAGGCTTCCACAAGTTCCTGCCTTATTTCGGAAAGCGTGTGAAATGTGACGTCGATGGCCTTAACAGCCTTTATATAGTGATCCCAGTTTCCATCGTAACCTTTGAGCCACCCCGTAAAATCGTCCACTCCCACGGGGCACCGCCTCCTCGCCTCCAGTACGTGGAAATAGATACTGCCATTCGTCATTCGCGAAACGACATTCGACAGCTCGTCCGGGTGATTGATGCGCTCCCCCGTGTCAAAGACAATCGTAACGGCCTGCATGAAGTAGAATTCATGTCCCGGTCTCGCCCAGGGAACCATGGTGACCTCGCTGAGCCTTTCATCGATAATCTCCAGTGCAGCCCCTCGCAGTTCTTCCATGGACGGGTAGAGATAGGGATCGATCATCCCTAAACGTTCCGACAGAATCTGGTCTCCGAGCCTCCACCTTGCCCAGACGGCGAAATCATTCCTGTAGTCCGGGTAGTCGAAAGACGGGACCAGCACCGTCTCGCAGAAGTGGTGGTAAAGGACGTCTGGATGGCATAACGCGATGCGGTCCCTCAATTCGCGCAGGTTGAAGGCCGGCTGAATGCCGCTCATCCTCGTCAGCAGTGCACAGTCCTTCACTTCAAAAGCATTCATAAAGGTCCCCCGTCAAAATGATTTAATTCCGGCGAGTTGCACAATCTCTGTCACAAGCGCAGCAGGCGTCGCCACCGATCTAACCCCGGGAACCAAAGGGCGAGGGCCGATTGAAATCGCCGTCCCTCCCTGCCGGATCACCCAATCCATGGCTATGGCATCATTCTCATCGTCACCGGCATAGACGAGTAATCCCTCCCGGGGCTCGAAAGATGCCAGCCTGCAAAGTGTTTTTACACCAAAAAGCTTGTCGATTTCAGGAAGAAGCTGTACCTCGAATACCTCCGGCCCTCGCAGGAGGCGGATATCGCCCTTCCCTTGAAACGCCCTGAGAAAATCGAGCACCGATGCCCGGGCATCGGGCAAAACGCTCCTGATGTGGACGGCCACCGACCATTTCTTGTCTTCAATGTCGACGCCCGGTACAGCCTTCAGCCCGTTGATTTCATCCATGACGGTCTCTCTGATTTTTTTCAGCCGTTCCAATTTTTCTCCCGCGACTGTTTGAATTCCGTCTTTTAAACGCCACTCGGCGCCGCTTCCGCCTCCCAGATAGACCCCGGAGACACCGACCCTCGGGATGAGATCCTCGAGCAGACGGCTTGAGAGCACCGCCACCTGGTGGCCCGGCAGATCCGAGAGTTCCTTCAGAAGATTTTTTGCCTCCGGCAGAATCTGTGCTGCCGATCGTCCGGGCACCAGATTTGACAGCGTTCCGTCGAAATCAAAAATCCAGAGTCTGCGGGTATCCTTTACCTTTGGTTGCATCAACCACGCTCTTTTAGGGACAGAATCTTTTCCAGCTCCCCAAAAATCTTTCCGCACCAGTCATAGACGGTGTTCATCTGAACCTGTTTCCTCAAACGCTTCAGCCGTTTCCTTCGCTCTTTTTCAGTCAGGTGATAAGCCTCGTACATGGCGTCAGCGAGCTGATCGATATCATATGGATTAACCATAAGGGCATCCGGCAACTCCCTCGCCGCACCGGTGTACTGTGAAAGGAGGAGAACGCCGTCACCCTCGGTTTTGGCGGAAATGAACTCTTTGGCAACAAGATTCATGCCATCGTGGAGCGAGGTGACCATGACCACATCGGCCATCCTGTAGGAAGCAAGAACGGAATGATAATCGTGATGCGCCCGGAGATAACGGATGGGGGTCCAATCCTCCGTCTGATGACGCCAGTTGATTTCATCCACCAGGTCATCGAGTTCCTCATTAATGTCTCTATATTCTTCTATATGGATCCTGCTGGGGGCCGCCAGCTGCAGCAGGGTTACTTTTCCCCGGAGTTCCGGGTGAAGCCTCAGCATGAGGTCATATCCCTTCATCCGCTCCGGGATACCCTTTGTGTAGTCCAGCCGGTCTGCCCCGACGTAGATCTTTGTTTCCAGAATTTTTTCCCCGATCTCCCTGATGAAATTCTGCCGTTTTTCCTCCACAGGGGGAGAGGTCGCGTCTTTGCCGACCTGATGAAAATCCACACTGATCGGGAAGGATCGGACGTGGGTTGGATGCCCCCCACGGAAAATCTGGTAGTGTTCGTAGTCGACCTTTGCCTCGATCCCCCGGTCCACCGTGTCCATGAAATTGTTACAGTGATACTGAATATGAAATCCCAGAAGGTCATTGGCGAGCAGCCCGTCCAGGATCTCTTCCCCCCAGGGAAATATTCGGAAGGCCTCGCGATTGGGCCAGGGAATGTGCCAGAAGTGAGCGAGGATGAGGTCCTCTCTCTCCTTCCTGAGCATCCGGGGCAGTAACGCGAGATGGTAGTCCTGTATAAACACAAAAGCGGGGCTGCTTCCGACCTCCTCCAGAACCGCATCACAGAAGCGCCTGTTTACGCGCTCGTAAATCTCCCAGTCCGTTCTCGAGAACCGGGGCCGTGTGTAAACGATATGACAAAGGGGCCACAGGGCCTGATTGGAAATGCCGTAATAATATCCGTCCTCTTCCTTTTTCGTAAGCCAGAGGCGCCTCAGAATGTACTTGGGATCCTCGGGGGGAATAGCAATTCTCCCCTTCTCATCCGTGACGAGACGGTCAGCCGATCCTGAACCATGAGCCACCCAGGTTCCTCTCGTCGCTCTGACGATCGGTTCAAGGGCAGCGACCATCCCACTCGCAGGCCGGACAACACAGATGCCCCCCATGTCCCGTTCATGCATACAGGGTTCCCTGTTCGAGACGATAATGACTTTTGCCCCTTTCGTGATCCGGGAAACAAGTCCACTAAGATATGCGGCGTCCACAATAACCTCCTTCTTGTCCAGGCCCCGTGTATTCCAGGCTAACAGGGCGTGAAATTGACCCCCCCAGGCCACTTTTTTGATCAGCGGGCACAATCGAGTCATCATGCACAACCGATATTAGGTTGATATCAGCGAGTATGAGTTCTTCCATCAGGATACCTGTATAGTAAACAGGATAGCATATATCCTCATCCAATCACAAAGTACGGGCATGAATGAGTGCGCTGACTTTTTTTATTGTCCTACAGCGCGTCTTTCTGATGAAGCGGCCCTGAATTTCTTATGATACTTCCTTTTGATCGATCAGGACTGCTTGAAAGGAAATGAGGCCATGAGGGTAAGGAGGTATTCGGATATATTAAGAAATCATTTTTATGTACTATTATAATTTCATTGTGCTTCTATTTTCAATCCATTTTTTCCAACCTTTCAGGCTATCACCTCTGAAGCGACGGTGCTTAAGTGCTTTCTTTCTCTTCAAGGGCCCTGACGAGATTTTTGAGTTCCTCGGCCTTTTCTTTCTTCATGATGAGGGTCTTCTTTCCGGTCCGGACGATGACGAGATCTTTAAGACCGATCAGCATCACCTGCTCATCAGCGTCTTCGCAAAAGACAAGATTCCCCCCGCTGTCGAGCGTGAAGATTTCACCCCGGAAGGCGTTTCCCGCCCTGTCCTTCGGAAGGTATGCCTCGATGGAGAGCCATCCCCCCACGTCCGTCCACGAAAATCGGGCGGCCACGGCCCTGACACGAGCCGCTTTTTCCATCACACCGTAGTCGATGGAAATGGCGTGAACCTCGCGGAACGCATCCTCCAGCGCCTTTTGCCATGCCGGGGTCCCGTCGCTTGCAGCCGCTCCCGTCATACACCGATAATGATTAGGGAGTTTTGCCTCCAACTCCCGCAGGATGGCGTCAGCCGTCCAGACAAACATCCCGGAGTTCCAGTAAAACCTGCCCAGGGATAGATAGCTCTTCGCCGTTTCCACGTCCGGTTTTTCCTTGAATCTCACAAGCTCGAAATGCTCGATCCCGCCGTCCTGGCAGACCCGCTGGCCGAACTCCAGATACCCGTAGCCCGTGGCCGGGTAATCCGGCTTGATGCCGAAGGTATAGAGCACGTTGTCCTCGGAGGCTTTCCCCGCCGCGGAGAGAAGGGTCTTTTGAAAAAGGTCGACGGGTTCGATCAAATGATCGGCCGTGAGGGTCAGGATAACGGGGTTTCCGAAACGCCTCCGGCAGAGCGCCGCCGCGAGTCCGACAGCTGCAGCGGTGTCGCGCTTGAGGGGCTCCCCGATGACGTTCCCGGGGGGAAGTTCGGGCAACTGCTCCCGGACCAGCACTACATGGGCCGCGTTAGTCAGAACGAGAACTCTCTCGACCGGCAAAAGGTCACGAATCCGGGCATAACTCTTCTGCAGGAGGCTCCTTTCGCCGAAGAGCTTCAAGAACTGCTTGGGCCTATTCTTCGTGCTCATGGGCCAGAATCTCGTTCCCGTGCCTCCGGCCATGATCGTGGCAACCAGGTTGAGTTCACTCGATTCCATGGACAGGTCCTTTTCTACGCTCGACCGAAATCGTCTTCCACACGTTCGATGTCGTCCTCACCGAAATAATCCCCCGTTTGCACTTCGATGACAACGGCGTCTTCCGTCCCCTGGTTCATGGCACGGTGCAGGGCCCCTTTCGGGATATCGATCGACTGCCCGGCTTCGAGACGGATCTCATCGCTGCCCCTTGTCACCACAACCTCCCCGGAAAGGATGAACCAGTGCTCCGCGCGAAGGCGATGTCTTTGCAGACTCAACCGCTTCCCGGGATGGATGACGATCCTTTTGACTTTGTGATCGAGCTCATCACTGATCACGCAAAAGTAACCCCAGGGACGATGATCCTCCATTGCCTTCCCGTCAGCCAAAACGCCCTCCCCGACAACAAATCCTATCAATGTCACGCTTGAAAAATCCAGCTTTATCCATTTCTTGCGAAGTTTATGCCAGCCCGATTCTTTATTTCAAGGACAATTTTGTAAACAAACACCTGTTTAAACCCTCTGAAATTTTTCTATGGACAATCCCGATATCTTGTGGAAAGTTTTTCAGCGTCAATAAACTCAAAAAGCGCAGCAGGAAGATGCCGGACCATCCGATCAGCAGAGATCTATTTCTCGACACTTTCAGGCTCCACTACCTCGAGTGGGAAAGCACGGCTGACAGGACTATCGTCCTCGTTCACGGCATCGGTGACAACGCCTACATCTGGGAGACCTTTGCCCGCAGGGCACGCCCTTTTTTTCGCATCCTTGCCCCCGATCAGCGGGGTCACGGCGCGAGCACCTGGCCCTCGCCCCCTGCATACAGCTGCGAGGATTATGTCGCCGATCTCGAGGGTTTTATCAAGGCACTGGGGCTTCGCGATTTCATCCTCATAGGCCATTCCATGGGCGCCCTCCACACCACCCGACTGGCTTCCCTGTATCCGCAGTGGGTGGCAGCTTTGATCCACGTGGATATCGAGGCATTTCCCCCGCCATGGAACAAAAAATACCTCATCGGGCTCTTCATGGACCTTCCTCAATCCTACGAGACGCTCGAAGAATATGTCGACTGGATGAAGGCGAACAGCCCCTACGCCGACCGGAAACTCCTCAGGGATTTTGCCGCCAAAGCCCTCTTCCGTGATGAGAAAGGCCGTTTCCGATGTCTATACGACCGGGAACTCCTCCGCCACTTTGACCCTCGGTATGACCTGCGGCCCCACCTTCCGGACATTCGTTGCCCCGCCCTCGTGATCCGGGGCGAGGAAAGCCGGGTCATGGGGGCGGAGGTCGCCCGGGAGATGAGCCGTGCCATGCCGAGGGGACGGTTCGTGGAGATCCGGAAGTCCGCCCACCCCGTGCTCACGGATAACCCTGACGGATTTGCCGATGCGGTTTTTTCCTTCCTGGCGGAAGAAGGTTTGATGGGGAAGTAGCCGACCTGAGGACGTCTCCATCATCCATCCAGTTTTCAATTTCTAAGGTCATCCCCTTCTGTTATAATGATTGGAAATGCCGGAAACAAAAGGAGGGACTCATGGGGCTTCTGGAAGGGAAAACAGCCATCGTTACCGGCGGCGGCACGGGTATCGGGCTTGCCATCGCAAGACGCTTTCACCAGGAAGGGGCCTACGTCGTCATCTGCGGGCGGCGTGAGGACAAACTCCGGGAGGCCGCTGCCGGCATAGAGAAAAACAAGGATCTCTTCTCGTGGATCCGCGCCGATGTTACCGTTGAGAGCGATATCGAAAGGCTCATGTCTTTTGTCGCGAAAAAAACAGGGAGGCTTAACATCCTCGTCAACAACGCCGGCATCATGAGGTTCGGAACCCTGACGGAAAGTGACCCCGGGATGTGGGATATCACGATGAAGATCAACGTCTTCGCCCCGTGGCGCCTGATGGTTGCCGCCCTGCCCCACATGAAAAAGGCGGGCGGGGGATCGATTGTGAACCTGTCGTCTATTGCCGGCATCAAGGCCTTCCCCGGCGTGGGGGTCTACTGCGCGTCGAAGGCGGCCCTCCAGTCCCTCTCCCAGGTCATGGCCATGGAGACAGCCCCGGAGAAGATTCGTGTCAACCTGATCTGTCCCGCCGTGGTCGAGGACACGGAACTGGCCACCCCCATTTTCGGCGAGAAGGTCCCGGACTTTTACAACACCATGCGCCCCCTCCATCCCCTGGGACGCAACGGGAAGCCGGCGGACATCGCCGAAGCGGCCCTCTTCCTGGCCTCGGATCAAAGCTCCTGGATCACAGGGATCATCCTCCCCGTGGACGGCGGCCGGCATCTGAGCACAAACCGGCCCGTTGTTTCGTCATAGCCCGGCCATTTCAAGAAATGAAAGAAAGGAGAAACGTTCAGCCATGAGAATCGGAATCGTAGGTATCGGGGGTATCGGCGGTTACTACGGCGGGAAACTCGCGCTCAAATACGGCCCTTCCCGGGAACATGAAATCATTTTCATCGCCCGGGGCGATCATCTGAAGGCTATCCGTAAAAAGGGGCTTAAGCTCATCACCGTCGACGGTGAATATACAGCCCTTCCCACCCTGGCCACGGACAACCCCCTCGAGATCGGCAGGCTTGACCTTGTCCTTTTCTGCGTCAAGAGTTACGGCCTCGAGGAGGCGGCCCGGATGATCTCGGGCAACATCCATGAAAAAACCGCTGTCATTCCCCTACTGAACGGCGTGAACATCACCGAACGATTGAGGGCGGCACTCCCCCGTGGCAATGTGATCAGGGGCACCGTCTATATCGGTTCCAACATCATTGCACCAGGCGAAGTCCGGCAGGCAGGCGGTTCATGCCAGCTCATCTTCGGGCCTGATGACAACGCCCAGGTCGAAAAGTACCGCCCTATCGAAGACCTCCTGAAGAAGGCCGGCATCAAGGCGGAGCTCACGGCCGACATTGCCGTCCCGATCTGGACGAAATACATCTTCGTAGGCCCCCTGGCCGGACTGACTTCCATGCTCGGAAAAACCTTCGGGGAAATCCTCGAAGACCCCGGGAACCTCAAGATGCTCGAGGGGCTCCTTCGCGAGATCGAGGCGGTAGCGCGGGCAAGGGGCGTGAATCTGCCTCCCGACATCGTTGAAACCTCCATTGGAAAGGTGTCCGGATTCCCCTTCGCCACGAAGACCTCCATGCAGCGAGACTACGAAAAGGGAAACCCCATCGAGATCGACATCTTCATGGAATATATCACGCAGTCCGGGAAGGAGCTGGGCATCGCCACACCGCTGCACGACCGGGTATACAAAGCCCTCATGAAGAAAAAATAATCCGGGGGTGATCTTAAAGAAGAGGGCCGGTACACCCTGATGGGGTTTGCCGGCCCTCTTTCGGTATTCCTTGCAACGGTTATCAGACGAACTCCACCGAAAGATCGGGGAATTCCGCTTTGAAGGCCGTCTCGAGATCCCTGGTGATTCTCGCGACGACGGCGGCGGCGATGAACCGGCAGGTGCTGCACTTCGGGACATGTTCGTTGAGATTCGTGAAGATGTACATTTTCTTCTTCTCTTCGTTGTAACGGACCCGCTGCACGAGCCCCAGCTGCGCCACGGGGAGGTCACTCTCGGGATCCTTCACCCTCTCCAGGATGGCGTCGATCTTCTTTATCATCTCCGGCTTCATTCCCATATTTAATCTTCTCGGGTATCGGGTTTAGGGTCCCTTGCTTGCTAACCCATACCCTGTACCCGTGGCAACGCCGCTTGTCCCGACCGGGCTGTTCAAAAATGGCCACATGCAAGGCCCCCGAATTCCGAGGACTGAGGCGTACTGTATGGGTACGCCGCAGGGACGAGGAATGAGGGAAACGCCGCAGATGGCCGTTTTTCAACAGGCCGCTAAGAATGTTCGCCCGCTTTGCGCAACAGCATCTCCCAGTCCTCGTTCACCATCTCCTGGATCTGAGCCAGGTCCTTGTCCGTGAGGTGGCTGAAACGCCCCTGGAGCTTGAAATATTCCCTGACGGGGTATTCCTTGGGCTTGTAATTGATCGTGTACTTGATACCACCCTCCACCTCGTAGAGGGGGAAGATGTTGGTCTGCACAGCCATCCGTGCGATCTTGATGGCCATCTCCGAGGGGAGTTTCCACCCGGTGGGACAGCTCGCGTAGATGTGGAGAAATCTCGACCCTTTCGTCTCCTTGGCCTTCTTCACCTTCCGGGTCAGATCCTCGAGGAAGGCGATGTTGGCCGTGGCCGCATAGGGGATTCGATGGGCCACCAGGGCTTCGACGATGTTTTTCTTCCGCATCTTCTTCCACTCCGTGCCGGGTGTCGTCGTGGTCCAGGCCCCGTAGGGGGTGGAGGAGCTTCGCTGGACCCCCGTGTTCATGTAGGCCTCATTGTCGTAACAGACGTAGATGAAATCCTCGTTACGCTCCACGGCGCCGCTCAAGGCCTGGAAGCCGATGTCGAAGGTCCCGCCGTCGCCCGCCCAGGTGACGACCGTCGTTTCCTTGTCGCCCTTCATGTCCAGGGCCGCCCGCACGCCGCTGGCCACGGCACCGCCGGTCTCGAAGGCGCTGTGAATCACGGGGATGCGCAGCGTCGACTGCGGATAGGGTCCCGCGATGATGGACCAGCAGCAGGCCGGTAAAACCATGATGACCTTGTCCCCGAGGGCCTTTAAGAGAAACCTCATGGCAACGGCCGCCCCGCAGCCGGGACAGGCCACGTGCCCTGAATACATATATTCACGATCCTGAACGTCGAGCTGCATCGCTGACCTCCTTGAGCCCCATCCAGACGCTTTCCTTGTCCGGTAATTTGTTTTTCTTGGTCTTCCAGTAAACATCCTCGATGAGTGCCGGCGTGACGTCCCGTCCGCCGATGCCGGCAATATACCCGAAAACGAGCGGGTGCTTCGGCAGATTGCAGAGCGCGGCCCTGAGTTCCTGGGCGAAGATGCCGCTCGCACCGAAGGAGAAATTGCGGTCGATGACGGCAACTTTTTTGGCGCCTTTCAGAGCCTCGCGCACCTCCTCAACGGGGAAGGGCCTTAACATCTTCAGTTTCAGAAGCCCGGCCTTCTCCCCTTTCTTTCTTAGATTTTTCACGACCAGGCGGGTAGTGCTCGTCACCGTTCCCGAAGTCAACAAAACAATGTCGGCGTCCCTGCACATGACCGGCTCCATCGCCCCGTAGCGCCGGCCGAAAAGCCGGGCGTATTCATCCTCCACCTGGGGAAACCTCTCGAGGGTGTCGTCCATGGCCCGGGCGATGTCGTAGCGCATCTCCATGTAGTTGTCCGGCGCCACGAGGGGCCCGAAGGCGCATGGGTTTTTCGTGTCCGCCTGGAACTTGGGCGCGTAGGGCGGAAGGAACCGGTCCACCTTCTTCTGGTCCGGGACGTCCACGGGCTCGTAGGTGTGGGAGAGGTAGAAGGCGTCGAGGACGACCATGACGGGCAGATTCACAAGCTCCGCCAACCGGTAGGCCTGGAGGGTGGTATCAAGCGTCTCCTGGCCGTTTTCGCAGTAGAACTGGATCCAGCCCGTGTCGCGCTGCGCCAGGCTGTCCGTCTGGTCGACCCATATGTTCCATCCGGGGGCCAGCGCCCGGTTCACCTCGGCCATGACGATGGGAAGCCTTGCACCCGACGTCCAGTGGAGAATCTCGTGCATGAGGGCAAGTCCCTGCCCGGAGGTGGCGGTGAAGGTCCGGATGCCGCTCGTCGCCGATCCGATCAGGGCCGCCAGGGCCGAGTGTTCGCTTTCTACGCGCAGGAACTTGGCATTCATCGTCCCGTCGGCGCAGTAGGTCGAAAGCTGCTCCACGATGTGCGTCTGCGGCGTGATAGGGTAGGCCGATATGACGCCCACGCCGGCAAGGCGGACGGCCTCTGCCACGGCCTGGCTGCCTTCCAGGACTTTTTTCATAATTTTTCCTCCTCGAGGGCCATGGCATTGCGGGGGCATTCGACCACGCAGACCCCGCAACCCTTGCAGTAGTCATAGTTGATGCTGCGCCTGTGAACCCCGTCGTCGCGGATGACAGCGAGATCCGGGCAGAAGTAAAAACAGTTGTCGCATTGATCACAGAGCCCGCAATGGAAGCAGCGCTCGGCCTCCCGGATGGCAATGTTTGCGGACACCCGGAGTTCCACCTCCTCGAAGGTGCGACGCCGCTCAACGATGAGAAGCCTCGGCTGACTGAGGCGGCGGGCCAACTGGAAGTAGTCCTGGTTGATCTCCGAATAAGCCACCACATGGGGACTTCTCTCGCCTCGAGGGCCTTTCAGATAGGCCTCCATGGAAAGGGCCGGGCCGCCGCCCACCCTGACGTTTTTCAGCACGTTCTCGACGGCCTTCGGCCCCTCGCGGAATAGAGTATCGAGGGCTATGGCCGCCTCCTTCCCGGAGGCAACGGCGTTGACAACACTTTTGATTGCCGCCGTGAGATCGCCACCGTATAGGACGACGGGATCCTTCCCGCGCGGGAGCAACAAACAATTCTCAAGGACTCCGGCGGACTTCTCGCCTTTCGGGGGCTGAAGCCAGGGCGCCTCCGGACCTTCACCGATGGCGCTGAAGATCCGGCGCACACGGATTTTGTCCGTCTTCCTCCCGTCAGGCGCGACGATGCCCCTGCCCTTCTCATCCTGGCCGGTGACCTTCATCCGCCGTACATGCAGGACCAGGTCTTTTCCGTCACGCTCCACCTTCGCCGGTGCAAGAAGCTCCATGAGCTCCACGCCCTCCTCGAGGGCACTGTCCACCTCACCCGGAAAGGCGGGCATATCCTGGCGGCGGCGGCGGTAAACGATGATCGCCCGACCGCCAAGCCGGACGGCGCAGCGGGCAACGTCGACGGCGGAGTTGCCCCCGCCTATGACGGCCACGGGGCTCTCCAGCGTCACCCGGTCGCCCTTGCGCATTTTCTGAAGGAATTTAAGGCCGTCCTCGACACCCTCGAGATTTTCCCCTGGGACCCCGATGTCTCCCGATCGATAATGCCCGCAGCCAATAAAAACGGCATCGTAACGACCCTTTGCCTCATCGATGAAGCCTTTCGAAAGGGTCTTTCCCGTGAAGATCCGGACGCCCAGCCCCTGTATCTGAGCCACTTCTCTCCTCAGTGCCGCCAGGGGGAGGCGGTACAGGGGGATCCCCCAGCGCAGTATTCCGCCCGGCTCCTCTGACGCTTCAAAGACATCACAGCCATACCCGAGGAGGGCAAGAAAGTAGGCCGCAGAAAGGCCGGAAGGTCCGGCCCCGACGACGGCGATCTTTTGCTTTTTCGAAGGAAGGCGCTCCAGGGAGGGCTTCAATTCATCCCGACCCGCCGTGTCGGCGAGAAACCGCTCGATATTGTGAATAGCAATGGCCTCGTCGAACTCGCCTCGGTTGCAGCGGCTCTCACAGGGATGGTAACAGACCCGGCCGCAGACGGCGGGAAAGGGATTTTCCCGCAGGATGGTCTGCCAGGCCTCCTTGAACATCCCCTGCGTGGTCAGGATCTCCACCCGGGCGATGTCCTCACCGGCAGGGCAGGCTGCACTGCAGGGGGCCGTCTTTTCCTCGTAACGGGGCTTGAGAAAACGCCAGGAGCCCGTCTTGTTGGCCTCGGTGGATATATAGGAACGGGGGAATGAACGAAGACTTTCTGCGACTGCTTTTTTTCTCGGCATGTTATCTTCTCATCTCTTCTGAGCTCGGACCTTTTTGTCTCCCTTCTCCTCAATAATGAGCCCCACAAGCTGGACCTCCTTGTGGGCATCCCGGGCCGCCCGGACATTTTTCTCCGCCTCTCGCGGGACCTCCTCGTGTATGGCGGCGGCGATGGCCCCCATGGGCGGCATGCCCAGCACGCGGGAAAAGGCCCCGATCATGGTGGTGTTGACGATGGGGTGGGTGCGCGTGCCCAGCTGGTGCTTGAGGGCGATGCGGTTGGCATCGATGCAGGCGAGGCGGTAGCCCGCGAAGGGAGCCAGGTCCTCCGGTACGAAAGGCGCATTGATCAAAATCCAGCCCCCCGGCTTCAGACCCCTCGTCACGTTGATGGTCATAAGAAGGGTGTGGTCTTGAACGACCACGTGGTCCGGCGTGTAAACGTTGGTCCTCAGGAGGATCTCTTTTTTGTCGAGACGGATATAGGCCTCGACGGGGGCACCACGTCTTTCGACGCCGAAGAAGGGGAAGCTCTGGACCTGGTATCCGGCCTCGAAAAAGGCCTTGGCGAGAAGCACGGTGGCCACCACCGTCCCCTGCCCCCCGCGGCCGTGAACGCGAATTTCCAGCATGGTCTTTAACCTTTCATCAGGGCCGGCTCCACACGCATGCAACGACCCTCGCCGGTTTTCCATCGAGGGAACGGAAACTGTGATTGATCTCGGATTCGAAATAGAGGGAGTCCCCCGGGTAGAGGATCTCCACGCGGTCGTCGGTGCGGAACTCCACTTTGCCCTCCAGGACGAAGTGAAATTCCTCGCCCTCGTGGCTCATGAAGACCATGTCGCCCGTCTCCAGGGGCAGAAATTCCACCAGGAAGGGCTCCATGTGCTTGTTGGGGTTTTTGGACTCGAGGGACTCATAGATGTAGTCCACCTCCCCTTCCTGGTGATGGGGTCTTCGCTTGACCCGGACACGCTCGCCGCTTCGCGTCACCGAAATGCGCTCCAGCTCCACCTCGTCCTCGAAGAAATAGGCCATGCTGATATCCAGGGCCTTCGAGAGTTTCAGGAGCGTCCCCAGGGGCGGGACGGTCTCGTCCTTTTCAATCATTACAAGGACGGACTTCGTGAGGCCCGTTTTCGCTGCGAGGTCCTCCAGCGTCAGGCGCTTCTTCTGACGGCGCTCCTTGATCTTCGTGCCGATTTTCAGCCGTTCATCGGCCTGCTTCTTTTTTTTGCTCCCTGCCATTTGGATCACCTCGGCTGACGAATTTTAACAAGTTTTTAATTTCTTTGACGATTCGACGTGTAACAACCAGCAGCTCGCGGTTTTCGGACGGAACAATTGACGGGTTTATTTGCCTGATCCTACAAAAAATTTCTGCCTTTAAAATACTCCAAAAACCCGCTTTGTCAAGCGACAAACCATTTGACTTTCATTTACAAGAGGCGTAGATTTCCCTGCGGAAGTTACGTTTCAAGTCCTTTATTTTCTAAACCTTTTATATCACATTACATACATATCACTGAAAGGAGGAGATGTTCAATGACTACCACCATCGTTATCATCCTGGCCTTCATCATCTACATGGGGCTCTACTTCATCTACGGCAAGAAGATCGAGCGCGATGTGGTCAGGGCATCCGATGCCGTCGACGCCCCGTCGAAGCGCCTCTACGACGGGATTGACTACGTGCCCGCCAACAAGTTCGTCCTCTTCGGGCACCACTTCGCCTCCATCGCCGGCGCGGGCCCCATCATCGGACCCGCCATGGCCATGTGCTGGGGCTGGCTGCCCGGACTTCTCTGGGTCTGGTTCGGAAACGTCTTCATCGGCGCCGTCCATGACTACCTGGCCCTCATGGCCTCCGTCCGCTACGACGGCAAGTCCGTCCAGTTCGTCGCCTCCGACCTCTTTACGAAGCGATCGGGGACGGCCTTCTACTGGCTCGTCTTCTTCATGCTCATCCTCGTCGTGGCCGCCTTCGCTGACGTTGTCTCGAGCATGTTCGCGAAGACCGGTGAGATTGCCGCGGCATCCGTTTACATGACCTTAGTGGCCATCCTTCTCGGCCAGATGATCTACAGGTGGAAGATAAACCTGGGGACGGCCACTGCCATCGGCGTCGTTCTCCTGGCCGCTGCAATTTATGCGGGCACGCTGACACCCCTTTACTTAAAGCACGAGATCTGGCTCCTGGTCCTCTTTGCCTACATTATCATCGCCGCCGCCATCCCCGTGAACATTTTGCTGCAGCCGCGCGACTATCTGAACTCCTTCCTGCTCTATTTCGGCCTCGCCCTCGGTTTCGCGGCCGCCGTCTTCACCTTCAAGGGTTTCGAGGCGCCAATGGTCTCCAGTTTCGCGCCCATCCTCGTCGGCGGGAAGGCAACACCCTTCTGGCCGGCCATCCCGCTCATCATCGCCTGCGGGTCGCTCTCGGGCTTCCACTCCCTCGTGGCCTCAGGGACATCCTCGAAACAGCTCGAGAAGGAATCAGACGCCCTCTTCATCGGTTACGGCGCCATGTTCACGGAGGGGTTCCTCTCGACCCTGATCATATGCGCCATCGGCGGTTTCGGCTTCACGGCCCTCCAGAACGCCGCGGCCGCGGCCAACCAGCCCCTGGCCCTCACGGCCGGGAACTGGGGCGACATGTACACGAAAGCAACAGCGGCCTTCAAGCTCGTGCCCGCCAACATGGTCGTCCAGTCTTACGCCGACATGGTGGGGGCAAGCTTCCTCGCCTTCATCCCCGTACTCCTCGTGAAGGTCATCGCGGGGCTGTGGCTCTCGGCCTTCGCCCTTACGACCCTCGACACCACGAACCGCATTGCCCGCTACTGCCTCGTCGAGATGTGCACTCCCTTCAGGACATCGGCCGAAGGCCTCTACAAGGCCATCACATTCCGCTGGACGGCCTCTCTTATTCCGGCGGGTCTGGGCATTTACCTCGCCTGGAGCAAGAACTTCACCATCGTCTGGCCCGCCTTCGGCGCGGCCAACCAGTTGGTCGCATCGCTTGCCCTGATGACGGGCGCGGCCTACGTGGCCAAGAGGCTCAAGTCAAAGTTCGCCATCATGGCGACGATCCCGGCCTTACTGCTCTGGGTCACCGTGACCGCGGCCATTATATGGTTCATGATTGTGGTCATGCCCGCTAACATCGCCAAGAGCCCGGGACAGGGCTGGACGGTCCAGATCATCATGGGGGTCATGCTCATTCTGAACACCATTTTCATCTGGGACTTCCTCAGACTGCGAAAAACGGAGTAACAAGACTGATTCCTTGACAGTGTAAACGGGGAGACCTTTGGAAGCGGCTTTCGAAGCCGTATTTCAAAGGTCTCCTCTGTATTTGGAACGTGGACAAGACCCCGGTGAGAAAAATGGGCGAAGAAGAAAAGAAAATGTCCTTTTTCAAGGCCTTCAAACAGATCCTCGGCGACTTCAGCGCGGGCCGAAGGGAGAGCGTCATCGCGCTTACCTGCAAGGAAGTCCAGGAGCTGGAGAACATCTTCAGCCTGCTTCTGCTGGGCGCCTTCGTGGGCTTTCCCGCTCCGCCGACCTTTCTGGCCGTCGAGCTTCTGCCCTACATGGAAAGGGAGATGCGCGTCCTGCACTACCGCGCCGATACAAGCGGGGACATGCTGGCGGAGCTCTGCGGCATCCTGGGGATCGACTGATGAAAGTGCTTTTCTACACGGGAAAAGGCGGTGTCGGCAAATCGACCATGGCCGCCGCCACGGCCTTCCAGCTATCGAAAAATAATAGCGTTCTCATCACGTCCCTCGACCCGGCCCACAACCTGGGCGACATCTTCGGCGTGACCCTCAAGGACAAAAAGGCAAAATTCGCCCGCAATCTCTTTCTCTCCGAGGTGGACCTCCAGAAGCGATCCCGCGAATACCTGGAGCGCGAAGTGGATGTGCTCACGCGCACCTACAGCTACCTCCACGCCCTCAACCTCGACAATTACTTCAACGTCCTGAAATATTCCCCCGGTATCGAGGAGTACGCCCTTCTCACCTGCATTGAGGAGACGGTTCGGAATGAGACCGATTTCGATTACCTCATCTTCGACACACCCCCCACGGGGCTCACGCTCAGATTCCTCGCCCTCCCCCGCGTGACGACCACCTGGATCGAACGTCTCATGCAGATCCGTCGGCAGATCCTCGAGAAGCGCTACACGATCCAGAAAATAAGGGGTGCGCCGAAGGAAGGGGGAAATAACCCGGAGATCAAGCTCAAATACGACGAGGGCGACGACGACGTCCTGAACCGCCTCAAGGCCCTCGACGAAAACTACCAGTCCCTGAACCGGGTCCTCCAGGGCGAGGACTGTTCCGTGATCCTCGTCTTCAACCCCGATCTCCTCGCCCTGCGGGAATCCGAGCGGCTCATCGAAGGGCTTCGTGACCTGGGCCTGCCCCTTCATCTACTTATCGACAACAAGGTCACGGATGACAATCTCGATACGGCCGGGCAGGTGGAGAAATCGCTGGTCCGGTACTTTGGGCAGGACATCCCCGTCAAGAGGGTGGCCCTGGCGGCCAACATCGCCTGCCAGCTCGGTCGATGCCTCTATGACATCCCCGAGGATCTTGTCTCCGTTCTCTGAGAAGGGTGCCGTTTATGTTCGAACATGACTATCTCCTCACGCAGCCCCTGTTCTACCTTTTCATCGCCTTCAGTCTTTTTCTTTCACTCGGGTACTACTGGGGGAGGCGCCGGAACAAGAATATCTTTCTCTCGGCCTTCAACGATCTCGTCGAGATCGTGAAGCCCGATGATCAGAAGTTCACGAATATCGGCGGGACCATCGGCTACCACGCCAACCTCTTCGTCAAGAAGAAGGGGCCCGTCTCGCAGGTGGACGCAACGATCACTATGCTCCCGAGGCAGTCTCTCCTCTACATGCCCATCTCGAAGCTCATCATGAGACACGACCGGCTTTTCGTGACGATCTACCTTACGAGGACGCCCTCGGGAGAGGGGCACCTGATCGAAAAAAAATATGCCGCCTTCCGCGGGCCGAAGATCGTCAACGCCGACATGCTCAACAGGGAAGAGACCCGATGGGGAGAGCTTGACTTCATCATCTACTATGAAAACCTGAAGATCCGCGACCATCTTTCGAACCTGATGAAGGATCTCCCCGATCCCGGCATCCTGAGGCACATTGCCCTGATCCCCCATGAGAAGAAAGGGTTCATTTTTGCCATCCCGAAAATGAAAGGGGTCGGGAAGGATTTCGGGCCCGTTTACCGCTGGCTTCTGAAAATCCTTACCGTCTGAGTCGCCTGTCAAAAGTATTCCGGAATACCCGTCCGTGAGGAGTCTGCCATGTCAAAACCAAGGGTCTTCGTTGCGAGGCGTATCCCCGAAGAGGGCATAGAAATCATCCGGGCCGGCTGCGATGCCGACATCTGGCCCGATGAATACCCGCCGCCCCGCGGGGAACTGCTCAAAAAAGTCAGGGGGGTAGCCGGTGTCCTTAGCCTCCTTACGGATCGAATGGACGGGGAGCTCATGGAGGCAGCGGGACCGCAGTTCAAGATCATCAGCAATTACGCCGTGGGTTACGACAATGTCGACGTCCCGGAGGCGACCCGCCGGGGCATCCTCGTTGGGAACACCCCCGGGGTCCTCACGGAGACGACGGCGGATCTCGCCTTTGCCCTGCTCATGGCGGCGGCCCGGCGAATCAGCGAGGGTTACGATTTCGTCCGTGCCGGCAAATGGGACACCTTCAAGCCGATGGAGCTTCTCGGCATTGACGTTCACGGCGCCACCCTGGGGATCATCGGGATGGGGCGCATCGGGACGGCCGTGGCCAGGCGCGCCAAGGGCTTCGGCATGAGGGTCCTTTTTTACGATCACAAAATGCGGCCCGAATTGGGGGCTCCCGCGGATGCCAGAATGTGCGAAAGCCTCGACGAGCTTCTCGCCGAATCAGACTTCATAACCCTTCACACCCCGCTGACACCTCAGACGCGCCACCTGATCAGCGCGGAAGCCTTTGGAAAAATGAAGAAAACAGCGATTCTCGTCAATACCACCCGTGGGCCCGTTGTGGACACACAGGCCCTTTACGAGGCGCTGCGCATAGGCCGGATCGCCTACGCGGGGCTCGATGTGACGGATCCGGAACCCCTGCCGAAGGATCACCCCCTCCTCACGCTTCCGAACTGCCTCGTCGTCCCCCATACCGGGAGTGCCAGTGTCGCGACGCGTACAAAAATGTCCGTCATGGCAGCCGAAAACCTGGTTGCGGGGGTAACCGGCAGGGTCCCGCCTCACCTCGTCAACCCGGAGGTTTTCCAGAAACGCTGATTTTAAGATTTCAAATTGAAAAGCCCGAACAGATGGTGTAATTTTTGTAGCTATGAAAGACGAGGGGAAAACAAAGAAGGAACTTATTGGGGAGCTCAAGGCGCTTCGCCGTCGTGTCAGCAGGCTGGAACAATCGGAAGCCAGGCCCAGGGAGGTCGAGGAGCGTCTCAGGGAAAGTGAGGATAGGCTCTACAGGACCGTCCGTCAATCGCCCATACCCATGTTCGTTATCGGAAAAGACCGGCGCGTTATTTACTGGAACCGGGCCCTGGAGGAGTTGAGCGGGATTGCCGCCACAAAGGTCATCGGCACGCGGGAACACTGGCGGGCCTTCTACAAGGAAAAAAGGCCCTGCATGGCCGATCTGCTCATCGACGGAAAGGTTGACAAGATCCCGAAGTGGTATGCGGGAAAATACAGCAAGTCGAAACTGATCGAGGAGGCCTTCGAGGCCACGGACTTCTTTCCCGACCTGGGCGAGAGCGGGAAATGGCTGCGATTCACCGCGGCGATCATCCGGGATTCCGCGAAGAACCTCGTCGGGGTCCTGGAGACCCTGGAGGACATCACGGAAAAAAGGCGGGCCGAGGAGGAACTCAAGGAGAGCGAACAGCGGCTCTACAGCATACTTCAAAACTCACCCATCCCGGCCTTTGTCATCGGCAAAGACCACCGGGTCATCTTCTGGAATCATGCCCTGGTGGAGCTGAGCAAGATTCCGGCCGGCGAGGTTCTGGGCACGACCCAGCACTGGCGGGCCTTCTACAAAAAGGAAAGACCCTGCATGGCCGATCTGCTCGTCGATAGTGAAATCGGCCGGATTCCAAAGTGGTACACCGATAAATATACAAAGTCGAACCTTCTCGGCGAGGCCTTTGAGGCCACGGACTTCTTCCCCGACCTGGGTGAAGATGGAAAATGGCTTCGATTCACGGCCGCAACCATCAGGGACGCGTCTGGAAATCGCGTCGGGGCCCTGGAGACCCTGGAGGATATCACCGAACGGATGAAGGCCGAGGAGGAATTGAACAAGATCCGGAGGCTCGAATCCCTGGGAACCCTGGCGAGCGGCATTGCCCAGGACTTCGATCTGCTGCTTTCCGCCATGCTCCGAAACATCTTTCTCGCAAAGATTTCGATCGATGAAGAGGACAAGATCCTGGAAGAAGGTCTGGCCATCGCGGAAAAGGCGGGTCTGCAGGCCAAGGAGCTCATGCATCAACTCATCACCTTCGCGAAGGGAGGCTTCCCGGTCCGGAAGGTCTCCGCCCTGGCGCCCATTATCCTGGACTCGGCGACCATCTCCCTGGGGGATTCGGCCGTGCGGTGCAATTCCTTCATCCCCGATGATCTCTGGCCCGCCGATATTGACGAGGGACAGATCCGGCAGGTCTTTCGAAACGTCATTCAAAATGCCCGGGAGGCCATGACCGATGAGGGCGCCATAGATGTTCGGGCGGAAAACATCACGGTAGGCAAGGATGACGAGATTCTGTTAAGGATGGGGCATTACATCAGGATTTCTATCCAGGATCACGGGGTCGGCATCCCGAAGGAGAATCTCTCGAAAATCTTTGACCCCTATTTCACGACCAAAAAAGTCAGGACCCACAAGGGGCTGGGCCTCGGCCTTGCGGTGTGTTACTCCATCATCAAGAATCACAACGGCTTGATCACAATAGAATCGGAAGTCCAGAAGGGGACAACGGTTCACATCTATCTCCCCGCCTCACCGCCTGGAAACGTTGCCGGATCCCAGTGATTTTAAATTACGCTTTTGCCGCTTTCGGGGGGCTCACGAGGGCCTCGCCGTCCAGGACGATTATTCCCTCCTGATTTCGGCAGGTCGTCTTGATTCGAAGCCGGTTCTTTTCCGTGTTCACCTCGACCACTTCCGCGCGTGCGGTGATCGTGTCGCCAAAGAAGACCGGCGCCATGAAACTCAGCTCCTGCCGGATGTAGATGGTCCCCGGACCCGGGAGCTGGGTTCCGAGAATAGCGGAGATGAAACCCGCTGTCAGCATGCCGTGAGCGATCCTCGTCTTGAAGAAGGTCTTTTTCGCGTAATCCTCGTTGACATGGGCGGGGTTGAGATCACCGGTGACGCCGGCGTACAGATAGACATCCGCCTCGGATATCGTCTTCGTGAACTCGGCCGCATCTCCGACTTTGATTTCGCTGATGGTCTTTCCGATCATGGCGAACTCCTTACAATAAAGTTTTCTCGTTGAGGGGAATAATGAAGGAGCGCGGACTTTTTCAGTCACGCACCTTCCGTGTGGTTTTCGGTACTTTCGCGGGTATTTAGCTGATTTGCCGAAAAACAGTCTTTCACAGGTGGCTCTCGCTGGAGGTGGATCGAATTACGAAACGCCTACCGCGGAGCGCAACCCTGTGAAGACCGTTGTCTATTGAATGAATGTTTCTACTTTTTTGAAGCTTTCGTCAACGTTTTTCTTGAAATCCGCACAGCCTTTTTTATAGACGGTGATCCACTCCTCGAGCACCTTTCTGCCCTCCACGGGGAATCCCGGTACCTGCTCCATGTACATCCTGAAGGTTTTTTCCATCTGCACCTGGAGCGCCAGCATGACGTTGAAGGCGTTATCGAAGGCTGTCTTGTTGAACGTAATCATCTGTGTGAGTATCTCCTTCTGAAGCATACCCTTTCACCTCCTTCTGGCAAAAATCCCCTCGAAAGGGTTTTAAAAGATTCGCCTAGGCATTCTTCTCGGCCGCGCCGAAATAGGACTCAAACTTTGCGAACCCGTCATCCACGACCTTCTTGAAATCCTCGCAGCCCCTTCGGTAGGATTTCATCCACTCGTTAACGATCTGTTTCCCTTCGGCAGGCAGACCGGCCGTCTGCTCCATCTGCGTGGAGATTAACTGCTGCGTCTGCACCTGGAGCGCCATCAGCGTGCCGTAGGTGTTGTCAAAGGTTGTCTTGTAAAAATCCATCGTTTGCTTTGCAATCTTGGTGTGTTCCATGTTACTTTACCTCCTATTGATTGAATGTTTTTGGTGTGTCTCTGGGAGGTATTATAAGGCTTTTTCCCCCGTTGTCAAGAAAAATGTTGCAATGCAATATATAGATGTGCTACACTGTGCTTGTACTGGTAATTAATTAAGTATTTAATATTTTAGAGTAATATACGATAATATTGACCATACAAAAAATTAACAAAAAATATTTTCTTCAAAAATATTGCGCTGTGTCAGCAGACCCAGCCATTCGACCGGGGGAGTGAAGCCATGCCAGAAAGAATTCTTCTCAAGAAATACGCAAACAGGCGTCTCTATGACACGGAAAAGAACGCCTACATCACGCTCGGCCAGGTCGCCGATCTGATCAGGGAAGGTCGTCAGGTGAAGGTGGAAGATGCGAAAACACAGGAGGACGTGACCGCGTACATCCTGACACAGGTCGTCCTCGAGGAGGCGAAGAGCAAGAACATCCTTTTACCCGTGCCTCTCCTTCATCTCATCATACAATACGGGGACACCGTTCTCAACGAGTTTTTCGAAAAGTACCTGCAGCAGATCATCCGGAACTATCTCTCCTACAAAACGTCCGTGGACAGCCAGTTCAGCAAGTGGCTGGATGTCGGGATGAATCTTACCGGGACGGCCAAAATGGCCATGTCCGACCTCCCGGCCTACAAATCGGTTTTCGACATCTTCTCGCCCCCAACCGAAGAGCCGACGAAAAAAGGGAAAAAATAGAAAAAACTAAAACCGCTCTTTGACCCACCGGATGATAGTTCCCATCACGGGCACGCGCTCGAAGACCACACTCGTGTCCCAGTAATCGGTGTGGAAGACCACCTTCCCGTCGGGCGCGAAGCGGACGTGCGACATGCCGATCTGCTCGATCGGGTTGTTCTTGTCGCGCTTGAGAGTGAGTTTCATAAACCACCGGAAGTAATAGTTCCCCTCGTGGACGCTCACGTCGGTGATGTCGAAGGTGCACTCGTGAACGGCCTTCGTCGTGGCGACGAAATAGCTCTCGATGGCATCGACGCCTTTCACCTCCTTGTAGCCGTCCTTGAAGAAGGCATCCCGGGCGTAGACCTTCTTTGTATCGCGCCGGATGACATCCTCGGCAAAGACCTTGTAGTATTCCTTGAAGGCTTCGATGCCGGCCTTCTCCTCAGCGGATCCGGGCTTGACGAGGGCCGCCTTCGCCGGGTCCGTGTCAGCCAGTTCCCTGTAGTAGTTTTCAAGCGTCATTGGTTTACCTCCTGCGCATCCCGCCAGAGCCAGAATCGGCATTAACAAAAGCAGTCCCGCGTATATTCTGTATGACATGACGGTTTCACCTTTTGCTTGGGTTCAATGTTTAAGTTTATATAGAGGGTGTGGGAAAAATCTTTTCTCCCTACCCGGGCATTTGTCGGGCTGTCATGCGGTCACGTCTCTCACCGCGGGGGCAGCGGCGCCGGAACTATTCCGTTTCTTCGAGTGCCAGCTTCAGAGACAGGAACTGCAGTAGATCCTTGAGAGCGATGATCCCGACAAGCCGGTCATCTTCCACGACCATCAGTCTGCTGCTCCCCGTTCGGTTCATGATGGAGAGGGCCTGCAGGGCATCGGTATCGGGCGGGATGGTCATTGCCGGTGAGCAGGGCTGCGCAACCTCTCGAACCGTGACCCGTTCCCATTGATCGTGGGGTATCTCCTTCAGCTGCCGCAGCGTGACATAGCCGGTGAGCCTGCCGTCCTCCACGATGGGATACATCTTGAAATGATGTTTGTAGATGTAATGATCCACGAGCTGGTGCAATGAGATGGTGGGGGGAACCGTGACAGGATTCGTCACCATGAATCGCCTCACCCTCTCCCCCTCCAGGGCCTTTCGGGTGAGCAGCTGCTGGTAGGACATCTGGGCCGCGCTTCTCACGAACATGCCGATCAGGAACCACCAGATCCCGCCGATGAACTGGCCCTGGATGATATAGTAAAGACCGAGGGCGATCAGAAAAATGCCGAAACCCGAGCCGAGTCTCGAGGTGACCCGCGTGGCCCATTGAAGATTATTTTTGAGTCCCCAGAGAACGGCCCGCAACACGCGTCCGCCGTCCAGGGGAAAGGCGGGGATCATGTTGAAGACCGCAAGGGCGACATTGATCCAGGCGAGGTAAAAAAGCACCCCGACTGCCGGCACGGGCCACCCGGCGCCTTCACCGTAACGCGAGAGCACAAAGATCATCGCGCTCATGAGAAGACTGGATGCGGGACCGACCAGGGCCATCCAGAATTCGGCTTTAGCGTTAGGGGCTTCCTCGCTCATCTCGGCGACACCGCCGAAGATGAAGAGGGTAATCCCCTTCATGGGGATCCCGAATCTTCGGGCCACGAGGGAGTGCGAAAGTTCGTGGAAGATGATGGAGAGAAAAAGCCCCAGGGCGCCCGCCGCGCCCATGAGCCAGTATGTCTGTAGGGGTAAATTCTCGAAGTAATCCGGGAAAACGCCCTTGGCAAGGGACCAGGTAATCAGGACGGCCAGGACGACCCAGCTCAAGTCCACCCGAACTTCAAAACCCAGCAAACTGAATATTTTAATCCGCTTCCCGAACACGCCCGCACCCTGTAACCTTTAATCTTCCCTACCCTTTCTTGGACACGACATCCCTGTATTTCTTTTCCAGGGCCTCGAGCGAGGCATCCATCTTGGCTTTCGTACTGTCCCAGGCTTCACCGGTGGATTTCTTCAGCTCGGCAAGTTTCTTCTTCGCGTCCTCGAGCATCCGGCTCAGCTCGTCCAGCGCGTCTTCGACTTTTTCCTTGGTCTTTCGCCCGGCCTTTTTTGTGTCTGCCTTGAGGCGCTCGATCCTGGATTCGAAATCCTTCAGGGACTCATCCATACGCTTCTGGTAGGTATCCCTTTGCAGCTCTTCCGCCTTCCGGACGATATCCGGTGCATCTTTCGAAGCACCCTGATAGGACTTTCCGGCATAATCCTTCCCGGTCCTGGTCGAATCTTTCGGGCTTTCAGAAAATACAAAAAAATAAAAAACGAAAGCCACGATGACCGTCAAAGCAAGAAAGACAAGAACCCTCTTCATCTGAATGTTCCTCCTTTAAAAAATCATGGAGACATGGATGGTCCCCTTCATAGCCACAGGGATCAATAAATCTTGAATAACATAATGAAAATGAGCCGTCAATGCATGCTGAAGCCTTTTGGGGGCTTCGAGGGTCCATTGAACATCGACGGTGGGGGTGGATTGTTGAGCTTTCCGGCAGGGATCTTTCGAGATGCGGAGGGTGTGTGCAAAAATCAGGCGTAGCCGGTCACGGAGTAGGGATCATAGGTCGATTGGAGGATCCGCACGATCTCATGGGGATCGGCGAGTTTGAAAACGATTTCCTTCCCCGCCGGCATGAACTTGCGGAGTTCTTCCTGGATCAAGACAGACGGTTCTGAAAGAACAACCTCTATCCTCCGGCCGTCATCCTGGACGACGATGATTTTATTCCTGAGGGCATATTCTTCTCCAATCGTCTTCTGCAGGGCCTCTCTTAACTTGAAATACTTCAGGTGCACGATGGGCATGTTGAAATGCTTGGAGAGTACATCGAGGTAGGTTCTGTAATTGACGAAGCCGAGATCCACCAGCAGCATGCCCAGGGGTTTGTAACTGTGCAATATGGAGATCATCGATTTCTGTTTATCCAGTGCTTCCTGGAGTTGTGCCGGCGTGATGACGTTCAAGTCCACCAGGATCTGACCGATGGGAGTCCTCTTGTTGTAATAATAGAGGGCCTTGTTGATCTGTTCCTGCGGAATACCCATCTCGAGGAGAATCTCACCCAGAAATTTGCCCTTTTCTTTCTTCTGCCTCTCCAGGGCTTTTTCCAGCTGCTGCTCGGTGATGATATTTTTCCGGACCATGATCTCGCCGATGGGCTGGCCTGACATTTTTTTCACCCCCTTTCCCCCGGTTTATAGAATGATCGGCTATCCATCCTTTTTTCTTGAGTTTTTTGCCTCCTTTTGGACAGTATTTTTTCGATGCTCCCTCTTCTTGACACTCCGGGTCGAAGAGATGCAGACTCTTCGTACCTGATCGAAATCCGTGAGGCCGTCAAGGACCTTGTGAATGCCGTCCTGAAACAGAAGACTCATCCCCTCCTCGATGGCGGTCTCCCGGACCTCGTCCACCGTCGCCTGCCGCTGGATCAGGGATTTGATGATATCCGAATTGATGAGAAGCTCGTGGAGAGCGATTCTGCCCCTGTAACCCGTCATATTGCAATCCGGGCATCCCTTGGCCCGGTAGAGCCTGAAGTCCTTGTTATAAGGAATCCTGAGTTTGGCAAAATGCTCTTCGCCGTAATTCATGGCGATGGTATCGTACTCCTCCTGGGAGGGATGATAGGGCTCGCGGCATTCCTTGCAGAGGCATTTGGCCAGTCTCTGCGCGAGGATCCCCAGAAGGGAGTCGGCAAAATTGAGGGGGTCGATCCCCATGTCCAGGAGCCTCACCACGGTCTCCGGCGCGCTGTTCGTATGCAGGGTGGTGAGAACGAGATGCCCCGTGAGGGAGGCCTCGATACCGATTTTGGCCGTCTCGAAATCCCTCATCTCACCGACCATGATGACATCGGGGTCCGACCTCAGGAAGGAGCGCATGGCCCGCGCAAAATCGAGACCGATTTTCGGGTTGACCTGGACCTGGCGGATGCCCTCCTGGGTGATTTCCACCGGATCCTCGATCGTCCAGATCTTGATGTTCTGCCGGTTGATCTGGTGGAGCGCCGCGTGGAGGGTCGTGGTTTTCCCGGAACCGGTGGGGCCGACGGCGAGGATGAGACCGTAAGGTTTTTCGAGGATGTCGAGGAGGTTGTCGTAGTTGTAGGGAGAAAGGGCCATGTCCTCCAGGCGCATGATTTTGCCTTTCGTGAGGATGCGGAGGACCACGTCTTCATGGTTTCCCTGCGTGGGCATCGTGGCGACGCGCAGCTCGATCTCCTCCCCTTTTCCGCGTTTGAAACGGATCTTCCCGTCCTGGGGGAGCCGCCTCTCCGTGATGTCGAGGTTTGACATGATCTTGATCCTGGAGATCAGGGCGGCCCTGTACGCGTACGGTAGCGTCTGGTAGATCGTGCAATCCCCATCCACCCTGAAACGGACCTCCACGTTCTTTTTCTTGGCGTTGGGCTCCAGGTGGATGTCCGACGCGCGCCGGACGTACGCTTCGTTGATGATCTTGTTGACCAGCTGCATGATGACGCTGTCGGATTCCGAGACTTCGCCCTCTTCCTCCGTCTCTTCCTCGGGCTCGACGCGTCCAAGGATGTCCGTGATGGAGACGACATTCCCTTCCGGCCTCGCGAAAAAGTGATTGATGAACTGATGAATGTCTTCCTGGAGACCGACCCGGAATTCGATCGATTTTGCCTTGAGAAGGTTCTGGATGGCGTCCCTTTTAAGAATATTGTGCGGATCATCAACGAGAACGAGGATGCCCCCGTTCGACCTTCCCAGGGGAACCCACATCTCACGCAAGAGATAGTCCCTCTTCAGGGGCTTCATGAGCTCCTCGGGGACCGGGTAGGAATCCCTGAAGGGAACGTACTCACAGCCGTAGAAGTCCTCGAGGGACCTTCCGACATCCTCCTTGGAAATCTTGCATTTCGACATCAGGAGGTTTTCGATGGGTTCACTATTCCTCCGCGCGTCAGCCCGGAGGATTTCAAGATCCGACTCCAGCACGAGATTCTGCCTGACGAGGTAGTCGAATCGGCCTTTTTTCTTCTTGACGACCTTGGACTGGTTGAAAAGGGCAATGCCCAGGACCTCGGCGATTTCTTCCAGAAAGGCCTGTTCATCATCGCTGAATCTTGCTTCATCCTTCCGGTTCGAGACCTCGATGACCCCCATCAGCGTATTTTCATGAGAAACCGGGACAGCCAGCACCTGGACGGCTCTGGAAAGAGACTCCTGGGGCGTCCTTTCTTTTTGTGAGAACAGCTGCTGGATGCCCGAGGCGCCGCCGCTGTCCTGGACATAGGCAACATTCAGGGGTTTACCGCTCTGGGCCACAAATCCCGCAACAGAATTGCCGCTGATGGATACCCTGACCTCCCTGGGCTGGTTCGCCTCACCCGTCAGGGTGTACAGGTCGCCACGCGTCGGGTCGACGGCATAGAGGCTGACGGACTGGGCATTGAGAAAAGGCAGGATGAATTTCTTCAGTTCCAGGTGGATTTCATAAATGTCCCTGGCGGCATAAAGGCGATTGGTGATCTCGAGCAGGGACTTGCGCAGCGCAAGCCGCCTGGAGAGCTCCCTGATCTCATCAATGCTGATGTTGTAGCTCATCGGCTCTTTATCTTCCCTTGACATCTATGACTGAATCGCGCTGAGACCGGATCGAGCTCGGACTCTTTTCTCGTTCACACGTTGTGGCCGCTTCGGGGTGCGAAACTTTACGACAATTCTCCCGTGTTCACAGTGGTCCATTTCTAAGTCTCTGATGGTGCAGGAAGAGCAATGGAGATGGCCGTCAAGTAACGACCAGTCCGTGCTGCCCCATTCCATCTCCAAATCGCAATCCTCGCATCGGCATGTGCCCTCGAATTGTTGTCGTCGCAATAGGACCTCCCGATATGAAATGTATTTCGAAACGCGGGCGCGGGGTTTCCCCCTGTGTAACCATATTAACGGCAGGGGGAAAATAAAAACAATACGACGACATGCTGATTTTCCTTCGTATTTTTGATTAGAAAAAACCTAAGTAAAAGGTATGAGAGCTTCTCATACCTTTTACCGAGGCGGGCTTTTCTGCTTTTATTCTCTCCATAAAACTAATAATTTCAACGGGTTACAATTGCGCTCCGCGCGCGCAATCGAGGCGAAATTCTCTGCGCTCCTTTATCCGCACCGACCGTAGGTGGATGCAAGCATGCGCAGATCCCTTGCGACGCCGATTTTCAGCTGCCCCCTGCCCAGGCGCCATTGCCAGTTGCCCGTCCAGGTGGAGGGCCGGTTCATCCTCGCCTCTTCCCCCAGCCCCAGGGCATCCTGCATGGGGATGATCACCGTATCCGCCACGGACATCATCGCCAGGCGCATGAATACCTGGTGGGCTTCCCCGGCCCTGATCCTCTTTCCCAGGTAGCGAAAGAGCCTTCGTCTCCGACCCCGGCCGGCTTCATTTTCGAACCAGCCCCGGACGGTGTTGTTGTCGTGGGTCCCCGTATAGACGACGCAATTCCTGACGTGATTGTGGGGGGCATGGGGGGAGTGCGCCATCCCCTCCTCGAAGGCGAAGAGAAGCACACGCATTCCCGGAACCCCGATCTTCTCGAGAACCTGCGTCACATCGGGCGTGATGAATCCGAGATCCTCGGCGATGAGTCTCTCGCGCGGCACACGCTTCAATATCGTCCTGAAAAAATCTTCGGCGGGCGCCTTCACCCATTTTCCGCCGATGGCCGTCCTGGCTTCGGAGGAGACCTGCCAGAAAGCCACGAAACCGCGGAAATGATCGATCCGCACCCGGTCGAAGCGCCTGAGGTTGTGAACGATCCGGTCGATCCACCACCGGTAGCGACGTCCCTTGAGAACATCCCACCGATAAAGAGGGTTGCCCCAGAGCTGACCCGTCTTGCTAAAGTAATCCGGCGGGACACCGGCCAGAGCGGCGGGGCTTTTGTTTCTGCCCAGCATGAAATATTCGGGATGCTGCCAGACATCGGCACTGTCGTAGTGGACGTAAATGGGGAGGTCCCCGATGACCTCGATGCCGAGGGCGTTCACATAATGCTTGAGGGCCTTCCACTGCCGGTAGAATACAAACTGGAGAAACCTCTCTCGCCCGATCTCTTCCGCAAATCTTATCTTCACCTCATTCAGTGCAGCAGGCATCCTGTCCCTGATCGGACGAGGCCAGTGGTTCCATGCCCTACCCCGCCCGTGGCGTTTAAGCGCGGTAAAAAGCGCATGATCGTCGAGCCAGCCCGCGTTGTGATCGCAGAAAGCCTGAAAGTCATCCCCGTATTTCCTCCCGGTTTTCCTGAAGGCTTCAAAGGCTTTGTGGAAGAGGTTCCCTTTGTAAAGGCTCACAGCCGGGTAATCGATGTCGCCCTCCGGGAAAGAGGGCGCGCCTCTGAGATTGCCGCCCTCGAGAAAGCCCTCTCGAACCATCTCCTCGGGACTGATGAGAAGCACATTCCCGGCAAAGGCCGAAGCGCTGTTGTAGGGCGAGTTTCCGTGGATCGCGTCGGTGGGACACAGAGGCAGGACCTGCCAGCAGCGCTGGCCCGCCCGGCGGAGAAAGTCCGCGAAGCGGTAGGCTTCAGGCCCCAGGTCGCCGATCCCGAAGCGGGACGGAAGCGACGAGATATGAAGAAGAATGCCGCTGGCTCTCATTTTTCGTACGACCGATGACTCCGTTCTAAGATTGGATGTAACTGTGCAGGCCCGGCAGATAATTCACGCCGAGATAGGTAACAAGCACGCAGGCAAGCCCCACAAGGGCCATGACAGCCATTTGTTTTCCCCGCCACCCGCGAACATAGCGGGAATGGAGCATGGCCGCATAGACGAGCCAGGTGATGAGCGACCACGTTTCCTTCGGGTCCCACCCCCAGTATCGTCCCCACGCGTAGTGAGCCCAGACGGCTCCTGTAATGATGCCGAGCGTCAGGAAAATAAATCCCAGGCTCGCGCACTGATAAATGAGTTCATCGAGCGCATCTCTGGCAGGCAGGTAACGGCGGAAAAATGGTGCCGGGTCCTTCTGCGGCGCGCCGTCATCGCCTTTGACGAGATACATGAAGCCCAGGCCGGCGGCGATGGCGAAGGATGCATACCCCATGAAACAGGTGATCACGTGGCTCGTCAACCAGTTGCTCTGTAGCGCCGGTATCAGCGGCTGAATCTGCCCGCTGATGTTCGGCGATATCGATGCATAGGACATGAGCAAAAACGCAAAGGGGGTTACAAAAGTACCCGCGCTCCTGTTTTTGATTCTCCACTCCATGATCAGGTACAGGAGCATGACCGCCCAGGCAAAGAAGATGAGCGATTCATAGAGATTCGAAAGGGGGATATGCCCGATGCCCATCCTGTAGGACTCCACCCAGCGGACGACCAGGGCAATCGTCTGGGCTGCGATTCCGGCGAAGGCCGTGACGGTCGCGGCCTTTCCCCAGAACTCGCCTTCGCGGAGCATGTGGATGAAATAAAAGACGGCCGCGCCGAAATAGACGAAGGTGACCCAGTTGAGGATTACAGTATTCATGAAAAGTTCGACCCCTGACGGAACAACGTGAGCTACTTCCGTTCACCCGCCGCAATGGCGTCCATGTCGCGGGAAAGGCCGACCGGGTCCCGGTTGCACCGGCCGGCAATACTGATTCTGCTCTTGCCGTCCTTCTCCTCGAGGCGGACCCATATCCGCCGGTGGGAGAATAAAAAGACGATCATAAAACCGGCCACCATGAGGAACGCCCCCGCCGCCACAATGGGGACGCTCGGATCGGTGTTCACCTGAAGCCCGGTGAAGTAGGCGCTTTCAATACCTCCCAGTGAAAAAAGATAGGGCTTGAAGAGACCGGGATTGAATTGCGGCACCTGTTTCGTGATCCCGGGGTTGGCCTCCTCGATCTCACGGATATGCCTGAAGACCCAGAAGGCGGTACCGCCTTCTTCCGACACGACGCCCACCTTCACGGCGGGACCCATGTTCATGAGGTTCTCCTCGATGCGGAGCACCGAAACGGTTGCCTTCCTGCCGGGAAGTTCGAATTGATCCCCCGCCGAGATCTTCAGAAGCTTCTTCGCGCCCCTGCCGTCCTGGACGGTCAGTAGAGCGGTCCCGGGCTGGTTTCCGTAACTGGCCTGGTAAAACCGGATCCCCCCGAACTCGATGGGGTGGTTGACCCGCAGGGGTCCCTCCTGGACAACCTTCCCGTCCCTCAGAAAAGAGAGATCAGAGCGGAACTCCCTCGGCATGCCGTTGTCATAAAACTCCACCGTGAAACGATCACAGCGGACGGTAAAGTCGAGTTTCTTCGTTCCCTGTCCGCCCCTGAGCTTCACCGTGTCGATGGTCCCCCCTTCGGGGATGTTGACGTACCCGTCGAATCCCGAAAGAGAACCGAAAATAGCCCCTGCAAGGACGACGAGGATACTGAAATGGATCACATAGACGCCAAAATAGGAGAAGACCCCTTTCTCGCCGTGGAGCGTGATCACGCCTCTTTCTTCCACGCGGCGAACCTTCCCGAATTTCCTGCGGATGATCCTCTCCAGCCCTTCAGCGACCTGTACGGGCGTTCCCCCGGCCGTGAAAACCCGGTCAGCGGTATCCCCCTCAAACCGGCGTACCGCACCCCCGGATCGGGCGGCCTGAAAAATTTTCCATGTGCGGGGGAAGCGGTTCACGGAACAAACGGTGAGATTCACGGCCAGAAGGGCCATCATCAGAAGGAACCACACGGAGTGGTACATGTCGAAGAGCTGAAGGGACTGGAGGGTAGAGACGAGCCCGGGGGGCAGCTCACGCATGATCCTCTGCGCCTCTTCCTGCTGGGGAATGATCGTTCCCAAAATCGAGGAGACGGCAATGACGATGAGCAGGACAATGGTGAGCCTGACGGATGCAAAGAAGGACCAGATCGCGTTTTTTCCTTCGGCGGCGGAATGCTTACTCCCTTTTTCCAAGTCGAGCCTCAAGCAGAGAAAACGTTGACCTTTTATACCACAGAACGGACGCAGGGGAAAGCATGCGTGTCATGACGTTCCCCTGGTGGATACGCGAAGGCGCGCCTTACGCTTCTTTATCACGTCAGCCGGCCCTGATATTCCTCGAGCAACCTGTCTATTTTTTTTTCCAGTTCGAGAAAGGAATCATGGAGCTTTTTTCCTTCTTCCGTCAGGCGCATCCCCTGGCGGTTGCCGGTCAGTTCAACCAGAGGAATGCCCAGCCTGTCCTCCGAGGCCCTGAGGCGTCCCCAGGCGGCCCGGTAGGACATCTTCAGCTTCTTCGCCGCCGCGCTCAGACTCTGGCATTCCTCGACAGCCTCCAGCAGTTCGAATCGACCGGGCCCAAAGATCACGCGGCCGTTCCTCTCCAGCCAAATCTTATACTTGATTTCCATGTGCTCTCCTTTTTCCCAGTGGAATCGGTATGCAGGATAGACCCAGTAAATCACCCGTTTAATTTTGCACGGAAAACCCTGTTATGTCAAACATGACATAACTAATTGATTATTTTTACTTTTGGAGAAATTTGATTTGACTTCATATATTAGATCATCATATATTTTCTAAAAAAGAGAGACCAAAGGCGCAGCGACTTCTCTCAGCTTCCCGGTCGATTTTCTTTCAGCACTTGTAGTCCTGGAGGATAAAGGAGGGTCTGGGTAATCAGAGACCATCCACCGGGGAACGCACCATGCCGGTTACAATCGCGTCTGTCGAGCAATGCGCGACGTTAAATGAGGTATCACAGGCCTTCGCGAAGGGATCCCGGATGATTGCGACATTGACCCACTCCACCGGCTGCGAGCCGCCACTTCACGTCCCCATCCGCTATCCTCAGCGAATGTGCTTCCCTTCATCCGTATGATTCGCCAGATACGGTCTATTCCCCTTTTCCGGGTGACCGCGTGTATTTCGAAAGGAGACTGATATGAAAAAAGAATGGCTCCTTCTCGCCATCGTGCTCACCGTCACCCTTGCCCTGTCGGGCATCCTTTTCGCCCAGGCAAAGAAGGGTCCGGCGGCCGACGGCACGGCTGTCTGGAACTTCGTCCAGAAAAATAATTATCAGAGCTGGAAGATGTGGCCCGGTACCGAGGCCCAGTACAAGGGACCGGAACCGCACGGCGCTTTTCTGACGGCCTACGTCAACCAGACGGCCTTCGATTCCATCAAGGCCAAGAAGGGCAAGTTCGCCGACGGCTCTATGATCGTGCAGGATAATTTCGACAAAAACAAAAAGCTCAAGTTCATCGACGTCATGTACAAGGTGAAGGGTTACAACCCCAAGGGCGGTGACTGGTTCTGGGCCCAGTACAAAACCAGCGGTAAGGTCGAACAGGAGGGCAAGATTGATGAGTGCATCAAGTGCCACGAGGCCCAGAAGTCGAACGACTACGTTTACACCAGCAAGATGAAGTAACCCGCTCCGCCGGGTCGACCGTGAAATGAGAAAACAGGAGGAAACAAAACGCATGAAAGGAGGTGTACCCTATACTCTTCATTGAGTTTCCAAGTCCTTAACTCGAGGCAAATATAAGGGAGGTTAGACATGGACGAAAAGAAACTGCCTGATGTCCTCCAGAAGGAAACGACTCGTCGTGACTTTCTGAGGGGAACTGCTACAGCGGCGGGAGGTGCCATCGTGTTGACTGCTGTCGGTGGTATGGTACCGAAGAAGGCCGAGGCCCAGTACTCGGTCCAGGCTGTTGCGGGCACCGCACCCTACGCGCAGAAGTACCTCTTCGCCGAGCGCCAGAACTGCACGGGCTGCCGGAGCTGCGAGCTGGCCTGCTCGCTGTTCCACACCGGAACCGCCCGGCCCGCGATGTCCCGGGTCTGGGTTTACAAGCACAAGGATATGATCGACTTACCGGTCATCTGCTGGCAGTGCGACGATGCCCCGTGCATCGCGGCCTGCCCGACCACACCCAAATCTATTACCCGTGATGCCAAGACCAACGGCATTGTGCTCAACGAGAAAATCTGTCTGGGCGCCAAGTGCATGAAGTGTCAGGAGGCCTGCCCGGCCAAGTACATCCGTGGAAACCCCGACACGGGTCAGCCCCTCATCTGCGACCTGTGCGGCGGTGACCCACAATGCGTCAAGGCCTGCCACGATCAAGCCGGAAACCCCCAGGGGCCCTGCCTCATGGGCCGACCGGTGGGAATCGGCGTGAACATGGCTTACCGTTCTGTGACGCCGGAAGAGGCGGGTAAGGATCTCGCAAACCTCCTGTTCTACCCGAACGTTGAAGGTAAGCGGGTCGTTTCTGTGAAGACCAAGAAGGGGAGGTGATCACTATGGCAGCACCCAAAGGCGGAAATTTCGGAAAGGTACTGGAAATCGACCTCAGCACACTGACCTACAAGACACGGCCGGTTTCCGAAGAAATTCTCCAGCAGTACATCGGTGGAAGAGGCTTGGGCGCCTACTACGCCGTGACGGAATACAAGGCCGGCAAGAATCCCTTAGATGAGGACGCCTTCGTCTTCGTGGGGCCGGGGCCCCTGTCCGGGACCATGTCCGTCTCTTACAGGACATGCTTCGTCAACAAGAACCCCCTCACGGGTCTTTTGAGCCACGCTGAGACGGGAGCCCACCTCGCGGGAGAGATCAAGTGGGCCGGCTGGGACGGCATCTACATCAAGGGCCGCGCAAAGAAGCCCGTGTGGTTTTCCGTCGTCAACGACAAGGTAGAGTTCAAGGACGCCTCGAAGATGTGGGGCAAGACCACCGAAGAAGCCCATGCGATGATGATCAGTGACATGAAGGATCCTCTCATCCGGACGGCTGTCATCGGCCCGGCCGGCGAGAACGGGGCGCTTCAGGCCAACATCATCGTCGAGCGTTACCGCGCCGCGTCGCGCAGCAACGTCGGCCCGGTGTTCGGAAACAAGAAGTTGAAAGGCTTCGCCGTGCGGGGCACCAAGTACGCCGTCCCCGTCGTGGACAGCGCGAATTTCCTCACAGCCGCTAGAACCGCCAAGACAACCAACGTACAGAAAGAAGCCTGGGAAGGCATCAAGCGCTGGGGAACGGGCGGCCTCCTGGAACTCAAGCACTTCCTCCACGGCTCGCTCATCACGAAGAACTTCCAGACCACCTGGTACCCCGACATCGTCAATATCGGTGGCGAGGAAGCGGCCCGGAGATTCTGGAAGCGCCACGCGGCCTGCACCAACTGCCCGACCCACTGTCTGAAGCTGGGCGTCCTTCGCGACGGGAAGTACAAGGGTCTCGTCGCCGAGGGACCCGAGTATGAGTCCGGCGGGCTCATGGGTTCCAACCTGGGCATGAAGGACTTCGGCCAGATGATCGCCCTCATCGAGGCCTGCGACGCCTACGGTCTCGACAACATCTCCACGGGAGGCACCCTGGCCTTCGTGACAGAAGCTTTAGAGAAGGGTGCCCTGAAGCCTGCGGACCTCGACGGCCTGAAACCCAAGTGGGGTGACGGCGACACCTACATGGAGATGATACGCAGGATCGCCCACAAGGAAGGCAAGGCTGGAAAGTTCATGGCCCAGGGCGTGGCCAAGATGTCCAAACAGATCGGCAAGGGCTCCGAGGCCTATGCCAACGTCGTAAAGGGCCGGGAACTGGCGGCCCACGATCCGCGGGGCGACAAGATCCGTGCCTACAGCTACACGATGGGCACGAACGGCGGCGATCACCACGAAGGACAGGGCTCCAAGGCACTGGCCATGACGGCGATGGCCGACTCGCTCTGCATGTGCACCTTTACCTCGATTCTCGTCTGGGGCGCCGGTTCGGACAAGATCGTCACCGACATGCTCAACCCGCTGTGCGGCTGGGCCATGAAACCGGAGGACTACTGGACGACGGCCAAGCGGATCATCACAGCAGAGCGCGTCTTCAACGTCCGCGAGGGCGTCAGCTCCAAGGATGACCGGCTGCCGAAACGCATGTACGCGGAGAAGCTGCCCGCAGGACCAAAAAAGAACGCCGTCTTCACCGACGAAGATCAGAAGAAGATGGAAGCCGACACATACGGATTCTTCGGCTGGGACGCCAAGGGCATCCCGACGGAGGCCACCCTCAAGGCCTGCGGTCTCGATTACCTGATTGCCGACGTCAACGCGGCCAGGAAGAAACACAACCTCTAACCGTTGGATGCTTTATGTAGGGGCGGGTGATTCTTTTCACCCGCCCTTGCATTTTATGGGTTCTTTTTGTATGCTCACATCGGTCCGTAACCGAGGGGGAGAGGGGTCGTTGATACGGAACCTGGAACGATCAGGGGATACCTGCACTCATGGACTTTTCACGAAGGGACACGATCCATCTTCTCGTCAGCGGAGCCGTCTCGACCCTCCTGTTCGGCCTCTTTAAGGTCAGCGGGGCCAGAGAGATCCCGCGCCCGCCAGGATCCCTCGAGGAAAAATCCTTTCTCGCAACCTGCGCCCGCTGCTACCGATGCGTGGATGTCTGCCCTGTCGACGCCATCCACCCGGCGGGACTCGCCGGCGGGATCACCTGCTTCGGCACCCCTATCCTCGAGCACAAGAAGTGCATCTTCTGCATGGCCTGCATCAAGGAATGTCCGACGGGGGCCATCGCAAAGATCTCCCGCGATGAGGTCGACATCGGCAATGCCCTCATCAACCGCAATACCTGCCTCGCCTGGACGGGTCAGGAAGACTGCACCCGTTGTTACGATGCCTGCCGCTACGACGCTATCGTGCTCGAGAAGGACAAATACCCCGTGGTCCTCGAGGGCCCCTGCACGGGCTGCAATGCCTGCGAGAGGCGATGCCCCACGAAGCCCAAGTCCATCGTCACGGTCTACGAGAAGGTCAAAAGGATGCCGCCCCCCGAGAAGCGCGTCGCCATGCGCCTCGAGGAGGAAGATGGGCGCCGTCACGGGCGCGACGAGGGCTTTATGGACTGGCTCGAGGGGCGCGTGAGGAAGCTGGGGGAGCATTACGGGTTGATCAAGGAAGACGAGGAAGAATAAAGAAAAGGGGACAGGGTCAAAGGTTCAGGGTATCGGATCCAAATTTAAGGATATGCAAAAAACGGAAACGAAAAAGAGAACGATTCTCGTCATGGGCGGCGGTATCTCCGGTATCTCGGCAGCCCTTGATTTAGCTGCTGCAGGTCAACACGTCCATCTCGTCGATAACGGATTCGACCTTGGAGGGATTGTGGCAAGACTTGACAAGTACTATCCAACGGACCACTGCGCTTTTTGCACCCTCTGGGCGGAGATCCGCCGCTGCAAGGAAAACCCCTCCATTTTTGTTCACACGCTCGCAAGAGTGGAATCACTGGAAAAAAACCATCACGTCTTCCAAGCCGTCATCTTGAAATTAGCACCAGTGATCGACCCCGAGCTATGCATCTTTTGCGGCCGCTGCAAAGACGCCTGTCCGCGGGGGGCCGCCCGGCCGATCTGGGAGCACGCTTATCCTCCGTTCTACATCATCGACCGGGATCGCTGCGGAGACTGTCGCTCCTGCGCGGATGTGTGCCCCACGAAGGCCATCGACTTCGATCGAGAAGAAGCGCGGTTCCAGGTCCCGGTTGACGAAGTCATATGGTCTGCGGGATTCTCCGAGGTGAGCCTCGAACCCCTGAAGGAGTATGGTTGGGGGACCCACCCGGACATCATGACCTCGCTTGAATTCGAGGCCTGGAAGGCTGAGGCGGGCGAAAACAGGGGAACCATCCTCAGGCACTCAAACAAGGCCGTGCCCCGGAATATCGCATTCATCCAGTGCGCCGGTGCCCGCGACCTGAAGTTCCTGCCCCACTGTTCGGCTGTTTGTTGCATGCATGCCCTCAAGCAGGCCCAGTGGGTCAGGCGCAGAAACCCTGCCATCGACTGCGTCATTCTCTACACGGACCTTCGTACCGTCGGTCGGGATTACTACGGGTACGCAATCCGCGCTATCGAAGGAAAAGGTGTACGGGCTGTCCGGGGGCGGCCTTCTCTCATCTATCCCCTGCCCGGCAGTGACGGCATCGCCGTGAAATTCGAGGACACCCTGACACAGACACGCGAGATCTGGAAGTTCGACATGGTCATTCTCAACGGCAATCTGCAGCCGACCATCCCCGCCCTGCCCCGGGGTTACGCCGTCCCCACACTGGCGACGGAAGGTCGAGTCACACGTTTATTCGAGTCCTACGGCCACATCATGACACCAGCGCATGTGACGGAGTCGGCGGTTCACGCCTCCTCGGCCGCGCTCCGTTCGATCATGGAAGGGAAGAAATAAGGCAATGCCCAAAGTCACCGTCTTTCTCTGCGACTGCTTCGGTGAGATCGGTAAGGTCATCGATCTGGAGTCCATCCGGAAGAGGTTCAATGCCGATCCTGCCGTGGATGGCGTAACGATCACGGAATCCCTATGCCTTGCTTCCGACGTTGAACGGGCCCTTTCCGCCATTCACGATCGCGGGATCGGCAAGGTCCTTATCGGCGCCTGCTCCCCATACGGCAGAATGGAATTCGTCCGGCTTGGGCTCGTAAAAAAAGGCGCCGAGCTCCGGCATGTGCGCACAGTAGATCTGCGGGAAGGTTGCGCCTGGATTCACCGCAAGGACCCGGAGGGCGCTTTCCGTAAAGCCGCAAGCCAGCTCGACATGGAGCTCGCGCTGCTTCAGAACATGCAGGATTCGAAAGACATCACCGTCCGGCTGCAGCAGGAAACCCTGGTGATCGGCGCAGGGCCTGCCGGCCTCTCGGCCGCCTGCGGATTGGCCAGACTCGGGTTCCGGGTCCACCTCGTCGAGAGGGGATCAGCTCCCGGCGGACTTCTCAACATCATATCGCAGGCCTATCCCGGCGGAGAATCCGGCTCTGAGAAGATCGGTCTGCGGCTCGAAGAGGTCAGCAGAAACCACCATATCAGCTTCTACGGGAAGACAAGGGTTGTTTCCGTCAAAGGCCAGGCCGGCGATTTCAAGGTCACCCTGGCAGGTCCCGAAGGAAAAACCGGTCTGCGCGTCGGCGCCATCGTTCTGGCAACGGGGGCACGAATCCTTTTCCCCCAGGGGCTGCACGGTTACGGGAAGCTCAAAAACGTGATCACCCAGATGGAGATGGAGAGGCAGTTCTCGACGGGGAAACCCGCCTGCCGGACGGCCGTCTTCATCCAGTGCGTTGGCGCGCGAAATATTGATCGGCCCTACTGTTCCACGATCTGCTGTCCCCTGTCCCTCAAGAACGCCATGCGGATCATCGACGAGATTCCGGGCGCGAAGGCCTATGTCCTGCACCGCGACATCATGACGCCGGGCAGCATTCTGGAGGCGTATTATCGGAAGGCACTTGAGAAGGGCGTCCAGTTCATCCGTTTCGATGCCGCGCGGCCGCCCGGGGTGCTCGGTGAAGGACAGGTCGGCGAGGTCCAGGTCTTCGACGCCATCTCGGGAGTGACCCGGACCATTGAAACGGACCTTGTCGTCCTCAGCACGCCCCTCATTGCCGACCCGGAGAGCGCGGCGCTCGCCCGCATGCTCGAGATCCCCGTGGACAAATACGGGTTCTTCGCAGAGGTCTACCCCAACCATCCCGTGGAGACGCTAAATGACGGTATTTTCATCTGCGGGACGGCCCGCTGGCCCGTCTCGTCGGACCAGGCCATCGCCCAGGGCGAAGCGGCGGCCATGAAGGCGGCCTCCTTCCTCGGGAAGAAAATGGTCTCGGCCCTCGCGATGAGCCGCATGCCGGACCAGAAGGTTGGCCACGCAAGCGTAAACTCAGATGCCTGCACGGGATGCGGCAACTGTATGGCCGTATGCCCTTACGGGGCCTGCAGGCTCCAACGCATGGGAAATCGTTCCGTGAGCCGTGTCATCAAGATCCGCTGCAAGGCTTGCGGCAATTGCGTCTCCGTCTGCCCGAACGGGGCCATGCAGATGCCCGAGCTCAATGACCGGGCCGTCTGCCAGATGATACGGCGGGCCTTCCGGGAGGTACGCTGACATGTCCGCCGATTCAAACAACGTGAAAATCCTCGTCTTCGCATGCCGCTGGTGCGGCCTCTTCGGGGCAGACGCCGCCGGGCGACAGCGTATCGAGCTGCCTGTATCTTTCCGGGTGATCCCGGTGGAGTGCGCGGGTTACGTCGAACCCGACCTGGTGATACGGGCCTTCGCCAGTGGGGTAACGGGGGTGGCCGTCCTGGGCTGCCACGTCGGCGGGTGCCGCTTCAACGACGCCAACCACCCTGCCCTCAAGCGTCTGGAGCTTCTCAAGACGCTCCTCGACACGACGGGCATCGGCGGGAACCGGCTGCTGCTGGGCTTCGGCACGACCCACGAGTGGCACCAGTACGTGGAAACGATTTTGGGCTTTTACAGGGAGCTCGAGGGCCTGCCCTCGATGGGGGCATGGGTGCCCGTAAAACAGTGACTCGTGATAAGTGACGGGCGGCCGGTGAAAAGAAAAAAAAGATGCTGGAACAGGTAAGACAGAGAGCGAGAGAGCTCCTCGAGAGGAAGCAAGCCGACGGCGTTCTAGCACTCAAAAAGGGCTACTGGGATGTGATTCAGCCACACGTCTTTACGGCTCCGGCGGAGATCGACAAGCTCGTGCTCGAGCCCAAGTGGCTGCTCGCCAAGATGGCCCGGGCGGTCCTGCTGGAGAGGCCGCAGCCCTGGCGGCTGGTTGTCGTCATGCGGGGATGCGACGAGAGGGCCGTCGTGGAGCTCGTCAAGCGAAACCAGGTCGACCGCGAGAGGCTCCTCACCCTCGGCTACGCCTGCGACTCCGCCCAGGCGAAGGCATGCCTCTGCAACCGTCCCTACCCTCAGAAGCTCGACGCGGGGAGCGCCGTGGAGGGCGTGGATCCCCTGACCGACGAGCGGGTGAAGTCCTACCTGGAGGGCGATGCCCGCACACGCATGGAGAAGTGGGCCGAACAGCTCAGGCGCTGCATCAAGTGTTACGGCTGCCGCAATTCCTGCCCCATCTGCGTCTGCGTACCCTGCAAGCTCGAGGACGAAGTCTGGGTCGAGCGCGGCGTCGTCCCGGCAGAAATGACCACCTTCCATCTCATCCGGGCTTTTCACCTCTCCGATACCTGTGTGGCCTGCGGGGCCTGTCAGGAGGCCTGCCCGGTAGGCATCCCCCTCATGACGCTCCAGCTATCGATGCGGGAAGCCCTGAAGAGGGATTACAACTATGAGGCAGGGATCGACGCGGATCGTAAATCCCCCGTCCTCTCTGACTTCATCAAGGAGCCCCGCCCCGGGCAGGACATGCCCGACTGGGTCGACAGCACGGAAAAGAAGCCATGAAACCTGAGTTTATCCGAACCATCTGCCCTTACTGCGGCACGGGATGCGGGCTCATCCTCAAGGTGGAGGAGGGCCGCGCCACGGCCACCTACCCCGACCGGGAGAACCCCGTGAACCGGGGATCCCTTTGCGTGAAGGGGTGGTTCGCCCACGAGTTCGTCCATCACCCCGAGCGCTTGACGGCGCCGCTTCTGCGCAAGGGTGACCGTTTCGAGGCCATCTCCTGGGAGGAGGCCATCGACCTTGCGGCGCAGAAGCTTAGTGAGACGGCCGGGGAATACGGCCCTGACAGCGTGGGCGGGCTCTCCTCGGCCAAGTGCACCAACGAGGAGAACTACCTCTTCCAGAAGCTCATCCGGGCGGCCTTCAAGACCAACAACGTGGACCACTGCGCCAGGCTCTGTCACGCGGCAACCACGGTGGGCATGCTCCAGACGCTGGGCAGCGGCGCCATGACCAACTCCATCTCTGATCTTGCCGGCGCCGACTGCATCGTTTTTGTAGGCTCCAACGCCGCCGAGACTCACCCCGTTCTCATGGGCGAGGTCTACAAGGCCCTCGACCGGGGAGCGAAGATGTTCGTTATCGACCCCCGGGAAACAGCGGTGGCCCGAAACGCCCACAGGCTGCTGAGGCTGAACCCTGGAACCGATATCCCGCTTCTGGCGGGAATGATGCGCCACATCAGCGACAAAGGGCTCCACAATGTCGGCTTCATCGAGAAGCGGACGGAAAACTTCGAGAACCTAAAGACCTTCCTCGAGGCATGGCCCGTGGAGAAGGCCGCGAAGGAAACAGGCATCGACGAATCGGTCATCCGCGCGGTGGCCGAGACCTACGCGAAGGCTAAAAACGCTGCCATCGTCTACTGCATGGGCATTACCCAGCACGCCTGCGGGGCGGCCAACGTGATCGCCATCTGCGATCTGGCTATGCTTTGCGGCCATGTGGGAAAGCATTTCTCGGGAATCTACCCGCTTCGCGGACAGAACAACGTTCAGGGCGCCTGCGACATGGGGGCCCTGCCGGACCTCTACCCCGGCTACCAGGGCGTGTCCGACCCCGCCGTAAGGGAGAAGTTTCAGAAGGCCTGGAAAACAGATCTCTCTGACAAACCGGGGCTCACCGTGACGGAGCTCATCAATACCGCGGGAAAGGACATCCGGGCCCTGTACATCATGGCCGAAAACCCCTGCTTGAGCGATCCCGACGTGAACCACGTCATGGAGGCCCTTCAGAGGCTCGATTTCCTGGTCGTCCAGGACATCTTCCTGACGGAAACGGCGAGATTCGCGCACCTGGTCCTACCGGGAGCCTGCTTTGCCGAAAAGACCGGGACTTACACAAACACGGAGAGGCGCTTCCAGCTCCTTCACAAGGCCATCGACCCGCCCGGAGCCGCGAAGGGCGACTTCGAGATCCTCTGCCTCCTGGGGAAGGCCCTGGGACTCGCCTTCGACTACCCTTCGCCCGCCGATGTGATGTCGGAATATGCCCATCTCGTCCCGGCGTACGCCGGGGTGAGCTTCGACCGCCTGGAGCGCGTAGGACTGCAGTGGCCCTGCCCCGATGAAAACCACCCGGGGACGCGCTTTCTGCACGGCGAGAAGTTCACCCGCGGGCTGGGCCGGTTCGTCATCCCCGACTACAGGCCGCCTGCGGAAAAGCCCGACTCGGAGTACCCTTACTATCTCAACACGGGGCGCGTCTTCGCCCATTACCACACGGGGACCATGTCGCGGCGTTCGCCCTTTCTCAACCGCGAGATCGAGTGGGCCTACGTGGAGATCCACCCCGCCGATGCCGCCGCGCTCGGCATCCGCGAGGGGGAGAGGATTCGAGTCAGCTCCCGGCGGGGGAGCATCGTGACGACGGCCAAGATCACCGATCGCGTGGCAAAGGGGAGCATCTTCGCCCCCTTCCACTTCACCGAGGCGAGGGCCAATAGGCTCACGAACCCGGTGCTCGACCCGGCCTGCAAGACTCCCGAATACAAGGTCTGCGCCGTAAGCGTGGAAAAGGAGCGCTATGAAGCGACGGCACGATAAGATCGAGGAAGCGAAGCAAGTTTCAGGGGCCCTAGGTTGTGTCGAGTGCGGCCGCTGTGTCGCCGCCTGTCCCATGGCGGAGATGTATGTGAATTTCGGCATCGAGATGTCGCCCCGGGGCATTATCAAGAAGACGCTCACGGGCGAAAACATCGTCGAGGACAAAAACATCTGGTACTGCACGGAGTGCAACAGCGGCACCGACGTCTGCCCCCAGGGGGTGAGCTGCCGGGACTTGATCCGCAAGCTCCGCGAGGCGGCCATCGGGGAAAACGTGGTCGAAAACGCCAAGCGCTGCGAGGCCTGCGGCCGGTTCTTTGTGGCCGTGCCCGTGGAGGAATTTGTCTTCGGAAGGCTCCAGACAGAGCCGGCAAACGTCCTGACGGCGCTCGAAACGTGCCCGTCGTGCAGGCGGGAGATCTACCTGCTCCGCAACGCATAAGAAGCAGGGTCCCGGGACCAGGGTACAGGGACCGGAAGATTTAAAAGACCCCCTCACCTCAATCCGCTCCCGCCAGGGGAGAGGGAAAGCAGGGGAGGAAGGGTCTTCACAGGACGAAATAAACCCAATAGACGAAACAGAACATTAGAATGGAAGCGTCAAGAAAGCCCGATACCCAGCCGCAAAGTGGCTTGAAACTCGAGGACCTCCGACCCCGCGTACCGGAGAAAAAGAAGTTTTCCGACTTCTTCATGCCGCGGCGGAACCGGTACATTCTCTTCGACCCCGCGAAGTGCACAGGCTGCGGGACCTGCGAGATGATCTGCTCGACGCGGAACGTCTCCAGGGTGGCCCCCGCACAGGCAAGCGTCAAGGTCCTCACCGACGAAAAGCTCGGAAAAAACTTCGCCGTCCTCTGCCAGCACTGCCGCAGGCCCCTGTGCCTCGAGGCCTGTCCCACGCGAGCCATCGAGAAGGGCGACGACGGCATCGTGAGGATTGACGACCTGTTCTGCGTCGACTGCGGTTTGTGCACCATGGCCTGCCCCGAGGCCGCGCCGATCCGCGACCCTGCGAACCAGGTTATCCACAAGTGCGACCTCTGCGAGGGCGACCCGCTGTGCGTGAAGCACTGCCCGGAAAATGCCCTAACCTACACGCGTGGCAAGGCCCTGCGCTGGATCAAGGCGGCCCGGTGGGGTGTACAGGCTCTGTCCTTTCTCTTTCTGGTCATTCTCGTCGTGGGGACCTTCTGTTACTTCAGGGCGGGGACGGTGGAGCTCGCCTGCCCCACGGGGACACTGCAGAACATCGCATCGTCGGGGACGCTCATCCTTGTGGGCGCATCGTCGGCGCTTGCCCTTCTCATCCTGACGGTTCTTTTCGGGAGGGTTTTCTGCGGCTGGGTATGCCCCTTCGGCTTCGTGCTGGACCTGGTGGACAAGATCACCCCGAAGAAGCTGGGCTGGCCGAATTTCCTGAAGAGCCGCATGGCCAAGTACGGCATCCTGGGTGGTGCCGTGGGTGGAAGCGCCGTCCTTGGATTTCAGGCCTTCTGCACCGTCTGTCCTATCGGGACACTGTGCCGCTCCTACGGGGTTCAGTCCTTCATGCAAAGCGCCGAGCTGGCCATTGTCCCGGCCCTGGCGGCAACGGAGATCGCCGAGCGCAGGTCCTGGTGCCGTTACCTCTGCCCTGTCGGGGCGACCCTCGGCATAGCCAGCCTGCTGAGGCTCCTCAAGATCGTTATCGGGGCGCGCAAGTGCAAGAAGTTCTCCTGCATCCAGTGCGCCGAGGTCTGCCCCGTGGGCATCATCGACGCGAGCCAGCTCCGTGAAGGCGTCTCACCGAAGATCCCCATGATGGAGTGCATCATGTGCCTTCGCTGCGTGGACCGATGCCCTTACAGCGCGGCGAAGATCCGTTTCCGGTGGCAAAAAACGGCTCCGGTTGAGATAAACGCATGAAACTCTTCCCCTTCTTTTATAACGGCAAAATCGGCGTCGTTGACCTGACCCTGCGGTCGTCCTACACGGTCGACTTCGAGGAAGAGGCGATCCGGAAACATCTCGTTGGGGCGTCCATGAGCGCCTGGCTCCTTACCCAGTATGAAAGCGACTCCCTCGTTTTTGGGACGGGGCCACTGACGGGAAGTTTCGCCCCGGCGTCATCGCTTCTCGTCGCCACGTTCAGGTCCCCCCTGTACGATCATCTCTGCCACGTGCCCTTCATGCTCCGGACTGGTCCGGAGATGAAATGTGCCGGTTTGGATTTTCTTGTCATCCGCGGTGCAACAGAACAGCCCTGCGCTATCCATATCGGGCGAGGCTCCATCGCCATCGTCCCGCTCCAAGAGACCTCCGATCGTCCGGTACCTGAAATTGTTCAGTCCTTGAGGCGAAGTGCACCCGGATTCCGCGCCTCCATCGTCACGGGGCCGGCGGCGGATCGAAGCTCGCCCTTCGCATCGGCCTCCATCGGCAGTCACGGGAGTCTCGACAGGGTTGGACTCGCCGCCCGGATGGCGGCAAAGAACCTCAAGGCCGTCCTGTTCAACGGCATCGGGGGACTGCCCCACCGCGAGGATCACCCGGCTCTGTCCAAGACGACGGAAAAGCTGTTGCGAGACTCGGGAGCCATGAAAACCGAGGGGTTTGTCCCCGTTTTGAAGAGAATCGCCGACGGCGGCGAGTCTGCCGGGGCGCTCCGTGGGAAACTCGGGCGAAACCGGGCCTGCTACCACTGCCCCTGCCCCTGCATGACCTACGCGGCCTTCCGAAGACAGGGAGGGGAGAAGGAAAAAGACGGGTTCCTCCTGATGGATCACGGCGGATGGATCTCTCTTTCACGCAAGTCCGAGGATGCCCTTCCCCTCCTGAAGAGGTGTCTGGAACTCGGGCTCGATCCCCTGGCCGCGGGATACGGTCTTCGCGAGGACCGTCCGCTCCGGGAGGCACTGAACACGATCGAGGCCCTCGCCGCCGCAGGGGCTTCCATCGATGAGAAGGACTACCCGTCGGCACCGGGTATCGAGACCCGCCTCTATCAACTCTTCGGTGGCGGGATTGCCCCCCTTTTCTCCGGAAAGGCATGGACGGAGAGGGTGGCCTCGGCCATGATCCTCGGCATCTGCCCGGTCTTCATCCAGATAGCCGAACGTCTTAACCGCTTCGATTTGCTGAGATTCCTATCGACCGACACGGAGGAGATCAAGGCCATCGCTGCAAGGCTCGACGGGCAGATCGGGATGCTCCTCACCGGGAAAATCCCCGAGTAGGGCTCCGCGTAAAAAGAAAAAGACCGAGGAGGCGCTCCCCGATCTTTCTTTGTTTCTTCCTCTGTCCTGTGCGTTGTGCCCTGAGCCCTAAGAACCCTCTCCCAAAAAGGCTGGTACGAACCCGGAGGTCCTGCCCTGGAGTTTTTGCAGCTGCTCCTCACGGGTTTTGCATTCAATGCAGAAGGTCGTCACCGGCCGTGCCTTGAGCCTCTGAAGGGAGATGGGCTCCTCACACTCTTCACAGATGCCGAAAGTGCCGTCTTCGATCCGCTGGAGGGCCTCCCTCATCTTGAAAATCAGTTTGCGCTCCCTTTCCCGGATCCTCAGCTCGAGGTTTCTCTCGCTCTCCTGCGAGGCCCTGTCGTTAGGGTCGGCAAAAACTTCTTCTTCGCCGGCCATCTCGCTTACGGTCCTGCCCGCGCCCTTGATGAGCTCATCGATCCGCTCATTGAGCATCTTCTTGAAATACTTGAGTTCCTGCGGTTTCATGGTTCCTTACCTGCCTTCGCGGGGTCTATTCTTCCTGACTTTCGAAGAGAAATAACAACTTGAGCCCTCAATATTCAGGAACCATGCCAGAAAACAGGCTATTTGAACCCTGAGCGGTCATGGGGCCAAAACCCCGGTATGGCCTGGCTATGGTTGCGGTTGACATTCCTCAAATTGCCGCTAATATAGTTCCAAAATTTCAGGGGATATCGGAATGCTCCTTTTGACTCACGCCGGCATGATGCTGACCGGGTTTCTGCTCATGGCAACGGCGGTGGCCATTGCCCGTTTTGCCAGGGCGCGGAAATGGTGGTTCAAGTCACACCGGGCCCTAGCCCTGACGGGATTTGTCGTCATGGTCCTGGGTTTCTTTGCGGAGGCCCTTCAACTTTCCCTGGATAGAAACGAGCATTTCGCAGTCCCTCACGCCTATCTCGGTATGGTTGTTTTTTTGATTGCTCTCTCAACGATTCTTCTCGGTCAGATGCAGACGGGAATTTTGCAGATGCGGTCGGGGTTGAGACAACTCCACGTCTGGTCGGGCCGTATCACTTTATTCCTGTCGGTTGTCAACATAATGGTAGGGCTCTCCCTCGTCGGTCTGATATAGGACCACGACCTCTGGGTTGCCCGGTCTCTCTCCCGACGGCCCAGACCTTCGAGAGGTATGCGACAGGTTGTGAACACCCCAAGGAGACGGCCATGGAAATTGACTTTTCGTGTTATAAGAACATCGTCTTTTTTACCGGGGCCGGGATGTCCGCCGAAAGCGGCGTTCCCACCTACCGGGGGAGCGGCGGTGTCTGGAGCCAGTACCGCTGGCAGGAATACGCCTGTCAGACGGCCTTCGAGGATGACCCACAAAAGGTCCTTGACTTCCATGAACTCAGGCGGCAGGCGGTGCTGGCCTGCAGGCCCCACGCGGGACATGACGTGATCGCCGCGCAGGAGAAGGCTCACCCGAGTGTCACCGTCGTCACCCAGAACATCGACGGCATGCACCAGCGCGCGGGGAACAGGAAAGTGGTCGAGCTTCACGGGAGCCTTTGGCGGCTTCGCTGCCCCTGGCACGGGGTCATCGAGGATATGGGAGAGAAATACCGGAGCTACAAATGCCGGGATTGCGGAAGCTGGCTCCGTCCGGATATCGTCTGGTTCGGGGACAGGCTCGACCCGGCAGTCGTCGGTGAGGCGACCGGTGCGATCCGGAAGTGCGACCTCTTCGTTAGTATCGGGACCTCGGGCGTTGTCTGGCCCGCCGCGGGGTTCCCGCAGATCGCCAGGGAAAACGGCGCGCGCTTGATCGAAATCAACCCCGAGCCGAACGAGATGTCACACCTCTACGACGAGACGATACGGGCCGGGGCCGGGACGGCCCTGCCGGAGCTTTTCAAGAAGCGATAGACATACACCGGAGAGAAAGGAAAGGAGATTGGACTTCAATGAAAGTGGTGGCAATCAACGGAAGCGCGAGGAAGAACGGCAATACGGCAATTCTGCTCAACACGGTCCTGGAGGAACTGAAAAAGGAAGGCATCAAAACGGAATTGCTCCAGATGGCGGGCCAGAATCTCCAGGGATGTCTCGCCTGCTACAAGTGTTTCAAGAACAAGGACGGGCGGTGCGTCAATGACAAGGATAAAATGAACGAATACATCGCAAAGATACGCGAGGCCGACGGGGTTCTCCTCGGCTCACCCACGTACTTCTCCGACGTCACCTCGAACATGAGGGCCCTCATCGAGCGATGCGGATTCGTAGGCCGGGCGAATGACTACATGCTGAAACGGAAGGTCGGTTCTTCCGTTGTGGCCGTGAGGCGGGCCGGTGCCATTCCCGCCTTCAGCTCCATGAACCTGTTCCTGCACTACATGCAGATGATCCTGCCGGGTTCCAGCTACTGGAACATCGGCATCGGGAGAGACCCCGGCGAGGTGTTGAAGGACGCCGAGGGGATCCAGACCATGAAGACCCTGGGTGAAAACATGGCCTGGCTGCTGAAAAGACTTCACGGCTGAGATGATCCTGTAAGGAGAAACGCATGGTTCCTCCGGTGACCTTCCACTGGGCCTGGGTCGTCCTCGCCGTCTGTTTCGTCAACCTGTTCATCAGTTACTCGGCCAGGCTCGGATACGGCGTCGTCCTGCCTGAAATGATCAGGGATCTGAGCATCAGCCGGACGGATGCCGGATCGATCTTCAACGCCTATCTCTTCACCTACATTCTCTTCACGCCCTTAGCCGGTTACCTGACGGACCGGTTCGGCGCACGCCTGGTCATCACGGTCTGCTCTCTGATCCTTGGTGCGGGCCTCCTCCTCATGGGCAAGGTGGATTCTCTCCTTTTTGCCTGTCTGGCTTTTGCCGTTGTCGGCCTGGGGGCCACAGGGATGTGGACACCCGTCATCACGGTCGTCCAGCGCTGGTTCGCCCCTCATCGCAGGGGACTGGCTCTCGGCATCCTCTCCACAGGCTACGGGCTTGGCTTCGCGACCATGGGAGCGGCCTTCCCCTTGATCGTTCATCACTTCACGTGGCGGCACGCCTGGTATTTCATCGGTGCCGCGGCCCTTGCCATGGTGGTCATGAACGGGCTCTTTCTCAGGCGGGATCCTGAATCGTCGGGTGCGCGGCCCTGGGGCGAGCCGGACGCTTCCACACATGGACCTCCTGCGAAGGCTCACACAACCGGGCGGTACCCTGCATCGGATATCTTTGGGTATCGGGTTTTCTGGTTGATCGGTATTTCCTATTTTCTGATCTCCTACAGCCTCTACGGCATCACAACCTTCATGGTTGACTATGCCCGTTACGAACTCGGCCTATCCCTGGAAAAGGCAAGTTCCCTTGCCACGATCCATGGCATCGCCCAGGTCGCCGGTGTTTTAACCGTGCTGCCTCTTTCGGATTACATCGGCCGCCATAAAATGATCCTGATCTCCGATGCCTTCATCGCGCTGGCAGTCATCGGCATCCTGATGCACGGGACCTCCTGGCTACTGCTGGCCCTCTTCGTTGCCCTGCTGGCCGTATTCTATGGTGTCACCTTCCCCATCTACGGGGCCTGTGCCGGGGATTATTTCAGAAAAGAGATTATGGGGACTGTGATCGGTGCATGGACCCCCTTTTACGGTCTCGGCGCCATAGGGTCTCACTGGATGGGCGGAATGCTCCGGGATACGACAGGCAGTTACGGTCTTGCCTTCGCACTCGATGCGCTGGCGGCCGTTTTGGCGGTGGGATTCTTTTTCTTTGTTAAATCGTCATCGAAAAAATAAGAGCGATGGCTGATGAAGGGAAAATCGTTTTTACCTGACCCCAGAAACAGCCCTGCCCTACCGATTACCACGGGGCAAAGGAGGAGGGGAAAACCCCATTTTAAGGCCAACAGTAAAGGAGGGGGAAACTGTCAACCTTAACGGTCGGTAGGGCCGGGGCGAGATAATGTCTATTTGATCTGTAAAGAGCGTTCTTAATCACAATTTTACACCTCTATTCAATGCAGTTACCGTGCCGAATGTAAAAAAATTTTTCAACATATTGAATACATTATGCATTTTCTTTATATCCCTTCCTGACCTCCCTGAGTCGGCATTTGCGGTGAGGCAACAATTGTCGAATATTTTGACCTCAAACTGCAAAAACATTATCAAAACGAATTGTTATGTGGACCCTGCCTGTATCCCTTTCGACAAATTTGTCTGAGACCTAAAAATATCATATTTTTTCTATGAAAACGGCATATCATATTGATTATAAATCATAATTTAAAATGATTATTTTGAGGTTTCGTAACTCACAATCTTTACGTTCGGGAGGATAATACAGGGATGTTCAAATGTAAAACGGTCGGCTGGCAGACGGAGGCGGGATCTTTCGTGACGATTATGCTGACATACCCTGGCGGGCTTTTGGTTGTTTGACCCGGGGTCCCTTACCTTGCCGCGAGTATGTAAGCGAACATCAGCGGGGCCACGATGGTCGCGTCTGATTCGATGTGGAATTTAGGCGTGGCGGCCGACAGTTTTCCCCATGTGATTTTTTCGTTGGGCGAAGCGCCGCTGTAGGATCCGTAAGAGGTCGTGCTGTCCGAGATCTGGCAGAAATAACCCCAGTATTTGCACTTCCCTTTCAGGTCCTGGGTGATCAGCGGTACGACGCAGATGGCAAAGTCCCCGGCAATACCACCGCCTATCTGGAAAAAACCGATGGTCCCCTTCTTGGTATTCTGGAGGTACCAGTCAATCAGGAAATTCATCTGCTCGAGGCCTGATTTCACGGTCCCGAAACCGGAGATCATCTTTCTCCGTGATGACGCGACAATATAATTCCCCAGCGTGGAATCTTCCCAGCCGGGCGTCCAGATGGGGAGGTTCTTTTTGCAGGCCGCGGCGACCCAGGAATTTCTGGGATCAATTTGATAATAAGACTTGAGATCGCCACGCCGGATCATCTGATAGAAAAATTCAAAGGGAAAGAATCTTTGACCTTTCTGTTCGGCCCTTCTGACGCATTCGAGGAGATGACCCTGCACCCGGCGCATCGCCTCGGTCTCCGGAATACAGGTATCGGTGACACGGTTCAGGCCTCTTTTGTAAAGGTTTTCTTCGTCCCGGGACGCCAGCTGCCGGTAGTGGGGGATATGTTCGTAGTGATCATGGGCAATGAGGTTGAAGATGTCTTCTTCGAGATTCGCACCGGTTGTGCAGATGGCGTGCACTTTGTCCTTCCGGATCATCTCTGCGAGGGTGCCGCCGATCTCCGCCGTGCTCATGGCGCCGGCCATGGCCAGAAGCATCCGGTTGCCTTTACGGAGATGCTGGATATAGGCTTGTGATGCCGCTTTCAGGGTGTAGGCATTGAAGTGCGAGAAATGGTTGTCGATGAATTTCCGGATGGAACGGCAATCGAGGCTCCCGGTCCTGCCCGTCCTCTTGCTTTTCATGGATCCCCCCCTTTTTTTGCGAACCATCATGAGAAGGAATGAACTTTAACCGCCGACCGATGAACGCTTGTTCGTCGCGGGTGAAAATAATAAATCGTTATCTCATAATGCGAAATTATTCAAGATGATTTCTGTTTTTGATCTGATTTTTCCACGGGGTACCTCGAAATCCGCAGGATTTCGGGGCGCGGATGTATCAAATAAAAAAGCCGCCTTGGGAGCGGCCTGTGGGGCCTTTGTTCCCGCCGGGGTCGTCAATCAATGTGAATCATCCTTCTTTCGTCGTTGCCCGGATCCACGACGATGCCGATTCTTTTCCTGCTCCCCCCCTCGCCGACGAGATACCACCTCTTCTCGAGCTCTTCTCTCGCCATGAATCCGTAGGTCCCGAATCGCAGGGCCGGGTCCATGAAATAGATTCTGTCATCGTTGTAACCGATCGCCATCACATAATGCCCGTAATCCGCGCAGGCGTAAGTTTCGGCCTTCTTCCGGCTCCAGGCCTGGATGATCAGAATCACCGGCTTTTCCGCCTTCAGGCACTCGATAAGCCCGTCGGAAGTGAGGTCGACCAGGAGCTCGGCCTTGAATCCCTCCGCCTGAAGAAACCGGACCATCTCGGATTCGTCGACACCGATCTTACTGAGCTTGAGCTCCCGGCAAAGCCTCACGTACTTGTGTCTCCGGTTATGGTAACGAAGGATGGAAGACACGCAGGCCGCACCGCAGTCGTCGTGGGTCCGCTGTTTCACCGTCGGGTAATGCATCATTTTCATATTCTACCGGTCGCTTGCCCCAATCACTGGCTGCTTCCTCTGGCCAGGATGGCTTCTAGGATCTTTTTTTCGTCCATGGACCCGAAATGCGCCATCTCTTTGAAGCTCACCGTGAGGATGGGCTGCAGTTTTTCATGGATAAATTTTTCGATGGAGTCGATCTTCTTGGTGTTGACACCCTCGCCGAGGCCCCTCAGGTAGGAGATACGGACCCCGATGATGTCAATCAGGACGCTTGCCTCCTGGAGCAGCTTGACGCCGCAGAAGCCGGGGATCTTGGTCTCCCGAATTTCATTCTTGAGCTTATCGAGGAGTTCCTCCTCGGATTTGATCTTTCTGCCGTGCTCCGCCATGGCGGCGCTGGATTTTTCGAGGAAGAGGCCGACCTCTCCGAGTTCCTCCATGATTTCACCCAGCCTCCTGACGCACCGGTCGAGCTTCGATTCGTCGGCCAAGCAATCAATGACCCCTTTTTCCATGATTCCCCTCCGGGTATCCCTGGATTTCCCTGAAGAAGCTCTATCATCCACATTTTTCAGGCATTTTCAATAAAGAAATATACTGGCCTGCGTGAAGATAAAAAGAAGGCCCTCGCCGGTTGGCGAGGGCCTGTGTTTAAGCTAAGCATTTAATATTTATGCGCTTTTTGCTGAAACAGTGGTAGTCGAACCCTCTTAACCGAACTTTCAGGACCATGGTGGACAAAGCTCGTCCCGGAAAACGACCACAAAATATGGGGGTGATTGTGGATCATCGCGGCGGGATTAAGCGCCTGGCAGATTGCCGGGATCAAAAAGTAGCCCCTCAGTAGACCTTTCGGTGCAGACTTTTCAAGGAAAAAGAGGGATAAAAAGCTGATGTTCTTAATCTTCGACGCTGATCAGTCCTTCCCGGATGGCATATTTTGTGAGCTCGGCGACGCTACGCATATTCAGTTTCTGCATCATGTTCCGGCGGTGGGTCTCGACGGTTTTCACGCTCACGTTAAGGTGCGCGGCTATTTCTTTTGATGACTGCCCCTCCGCAAGGAGCTGGAGGATTTCCCGCTCCCTCTGCGTCAGTGGGGAGCGTGCTACGGAAAGTTTCTCGTTGACCTTGTCGAGATATCCCTTCACGAGCACATCCGCAATGCCCGGGCTCAAATAGGTCTGACCTGTTGCAACGCTGCGGACGGCCTTGGCCAGTTCATCGAAGGCGCAATTTTTCATGAGGTAACCCGACGCGCCCGCTTCCAGCATGCCCAAGACGAACCGTCGGTGCGTAAGGAAATACGAAGTGCAAAATGGGGGATCGCCCGATTCCCTTGTTCGCCATTTTATGCAAAATTAAAAACAAGGTTGATCAGGCGACAGAAAACCATGGAAGACTGTTTATTTTCGACAATCTTTCTTGTCATCGTTACGGCTCTCGGTGTGCTTGTTGAGCTGATTCGAACCGCTTTTGAAATCTGATTCCTGAAGTGCGCGGTCAACAGCTGGTTTTTTCAGCACAGCTGTTAAGTATGACCAGGTGGAGTTCAAACTCTGGCTGCTCCAAATAACCTAAAAAGGCTACAGAGAGAAAGGGGGTAAGGAGAACAAAAAACACGATCGATGTATAAATGGGGTAGCATCGAAACGTCAGTAAGATTCAGCCGTCACAGTAGAAAACGCCCGCGGGGTTTCAGTCCAGCGGGCGTTTTCTTTGCGGCTTTCATTGTGACCGCTTCTTCTCAAATGACAGGGATTAAGGCGTAGCCCTTAGCCTCATATCCGATCAGGGAAATCCATCCATTGCCGACCTGCTTGATCTCCGGTAAGATCGAGGACGGCTCTACGCCAGCAACCTTAACGGCAATAAGACAAATTTCAAACTGGATCCCGTCCTTTGCCATTGCCGATACAGTGCTTGCATACTCATTGAGGATTTTCTGATCCTCAGCAGTAAAACCATCCCTGTTTGTGGATGCCAGCTTTACAGAAGGACCGATGAAAACAACCACAATATTCGGCTTCTTCTTTCCTATCCATATGTTTTTATCCTTGAAAGTCTGGTGAACGACCTGGAGATGCAGCAATGCGCTCTGTGGGTTTCCTAATTCGAAATCGAATACCGCCTTAACGGATTTCAGACCTTTCAAAGTGCTGTACTCTTCACTGCAAATATTTTCAGCAGTTACTATGATGAGACACAGCGTGAGAAATACACTCATGATTGTGAGTCCCACTGATCTTTTCATGGCTCCTTCCTCCTTTTCTAGATTGTTTTTCAGGTTATTAATCTATTTTGTCCAGGCACCATTTCACCCCTCCCCGACAGGCAAGGTAGAGGAAAACAAAACTGTAGAGAGCTGCCAATTCGCCTTTGTTGATTGCCGGAAAGAACTGGGGTCCCATCTGGAACTTCCAGTGGTATTGAAAATAAGCCACGGCCATCGTGCCGCTGCAGAGGAAAGCCGCCTCGCGCGTTTTAAATCCCAGCATCACCGCCAGCCCGCACAGGAGTTCGATGATTCCGCCGAACCAGAGCTGGGACCCTACCGGTGGCTGGAATTCTGACAGCACCCCCAGAATTTTCTGGGCACCGTGGAACGTGAACATGAACCCCGTTATCATACGCAACAGGGCATAAGCATAGTCCGTGTACTTTTTGAGCCAATTCATAAGTGCACTCTCCGATCAGGGAATTTGGCGACTTCTCGCAAGCCGCAATTTCTTTCCGCGTTGCCTTCTTCAGGGGGCTCATCTGCTCATCTCCAGGACCCTTGTTTGGAGTTAAAATTTCGCGGCCTGAATGCCTGTCTGCATAAAGTTGAGATGCCGCTCGTTGACAAACAGATCCCCTGACGGCCTTGCCGGACAATCGCGGTCGCCTATTGCTCATGCACGTGTTGAGTCGGTATCTATTCGTTCGCGCCCGATACCCGATCCGGGGATCACCTATTTCCTGGCGGCCCTTGCCTTGTTGGTGGCACCCCTTGTTTTCAATGCAGCTTTCTTTTTTCTTGCGGTTTTTGCAGTGCCCGCTTTTCTTGTCATCGGGACGTCACAACAGATCAAGTCGCATGTGCTGCAGCCGCAGGGGTCTTCAACACAGACAACCATCCCACACTCCTCGCACCGGTACAGATCTCCTTCTTTTGCTTTTGCCATAAGATCAACCTCCCCTGGTATTCGAATCAACTCCCCCGGCTAAACCCTCGAGGTCTGCCTCATGAATCGGCCTCGCAAAGAGTTTGCGAATCGCCTCCGGGTTCATTCCGCTTTTTCAATTATTATATTTATCTGCTGGCAAAAAAATGACAATCATAAAAAGACTGATTAAAACAGTGTAAATACCTTAGACGGCCGTCAGGAAAAGGATGGGTTTTGCCAGGGATGCATGGGGCAGGTATACACTTCGACCTCCTGAATCTCCTTTCAGAATTACAGGTAGCGATTGACCGGGATATCGGAAAGATAATTTTTAACACCATATTTCAGGCTTGATGATTATAGCGGGTTATTCATTTATCCGGTCGTGCGATGATCGATTTCATCATTGGACCATCCTGAGGACTGGCAATGATTGGCACAGGGACAAAGACGACAGGCGTGGTGATGATCGATGAGACGAGGATCGAGAATATGAACCTTAGCATCATAATCCTCCCGCCATTTATAGACAACCTCTTCGTTCGAAGAAGCGGCAACTGTCGCATCGGTGACATTCAATGAAGTGGCATGCCTTTTTCTTGCGGATCAGTGAAGCATGTAGAAGGCCGCAAGGGCGCCACCCCCAATGATGACGGACCAGAGGATTGCTTTTCCCAGCTTGTCTGCACCCCAGGACTCGGGCTTGGCCATGCTGGAGAAGACGAAGCCCAGCACGATGAACAGCCCGATGACGATCACTCCATGGGTTGTCCAGTGATGCCCCGTTGCATCGGCCATAGCCTTCTTGAAGGTTGGCGTCAGTTCCTTGAAGATGACCAGCAGCGTATTGAGAATGCTCACCACGGCCACGGAAAGGCCGAAACCGATCGTTGGTTTATCCAGTTTCGAGTTCGTCATGGCCCTTACCTCCCCATATATCCTACAATGACACCCCTGCTGATAATTGCTCCCGATCCGTCCGTAACAAGACCGATGAGAATGATCAGCCAGGTGACGATGAGCATGAGCCGACGGTTTTCAGGGATCATCAAGTCGTTCCGGTAAGCGATGATCGGCAGAAGAATGCTCAGGAACAGCAGTAAGAAAAACAAGTGCTCTTTGAACTCCATGAAGAATGTGTGCGCCCACTTCCATGCGCCGCCGCGGATGATGTCCCTTTCGGGGTAATAGTGGGCCACATACCACCAACCGCCGATGACATAGGAAAGGGTTATGGACAGAGCCGTGTAAAGGCTCAGCCTTCGGATCCTGGGGATGTTCTTCTCGTTCGCATTCAAGACATACACGAGAAGAGCTACCGCTAGCATGATCCCCAGCACGCCGAACAGGACGTGAACCATCAGGGTAATTTGGATTCCAAATAGTGACATGAACTCCCTCCTTCTATCCTGTGTTCCATATACCTGTTGAATGCCGATAGAACAGAAATAAACCTTAGACTATACCTGAGCATTCTCGACAGCTTTAGTAAACGTAAGTCCTGACTTCCAAACTATAAGATATTTCCTTTCTTTTCACCGCAGGTCATCCTTTTGTCCCCGTGATGCGCCAGCACTGAGGGTCGTCGGCGAAGAGGTCCGCCCGGCCACGGGCCTTGCTGTGCGCGTAAGCTACTGCGCGGCAGCCCCGGCAGGACGGGCACAAAGCGCATTCGCCGCATTGGCCAGCCAGTCTTCCACCATGACGGCCCCCTTTTTAGTTAATGATCGAACCTGACTTTGTAATACCCCGGCAGGTCGATGATCAGCGGAGAACATTAAAGGAGATCACCATCCGCTGGGCTTCCGATGTGCCGTCAAAGATTTCGGTGACCTTGGCGTCACGCATCAGCCGTTCCACCTTCGCGCCCTTGACATAACCATACCCACCGTGGATCTGGACCGCCTTGGTGGTATGATACATGGCCTTTTCCGAGCCAAAGAGCTTGGCCATGGCGGACTCGGTGGTGAAAGGTTTTTTCTGGTCCTTCAGCCAGGCGGCATGGTAGGTGAGAAACCTTGCGGCATTTAAATCCGTAGCCATGTCGGCGATCATCCAGGCAATGGCCTGTTGCTTCGAGATGGGGCTGCCGAACTGGACCCTCTCTTTGGAATACTTGATGGATTCATCGAGGGCTGCCTGAAGAATTCCGACACTCACAGCGGCCGCCCCGACTCTGGCATGATCGAGCCCGGTCATGGCCATGGCAATGCCCCTGCCCTCCTGCCCGAGCAGGTTTTCGCCCGGGACACGGCAGTCCTTGAAGAAAACCTCCGATGTCTGGGAGGACCTCAGACCCATCTTCCTGAAATGCGCTCCCGGCTTCAGCCCCGGGGTCCCCTTGGGGATGATCAAGGCACTCATCCCTTTTCTTCCCGCCGTTTTGTCCGTCCAGCAGAAGACGAGGTACATATCCGCAAAAGGGCCGTTGCTGATGTAGGTTTTCGTACCGTTGAGGACATAGTGATCACCGTCTCGGGTGGCGGTGGTCGTCGCTGCCATCATGTCGGTGCCGGCTCCCGGCTCTGTCAGGCAGAAAGCCCCGAGGTATTGCCCCCTGGCCAGTGGAAACACGTATTTCTTCTTCTGCCCCTCATTTCCATAGTCCTTGATCAGTGTGCCCAGGATGCCGGACTGAAACGACATGGTTAATCCCGTGGATGCGCAGACCCTGCAGAGCTCCTCCACGGCGATGATGTGCGTTAAGAAATCCGAACCGGCACCGCCGTATTGCTGCGGGATGGGAATGCCCATCCAACCCCCCTCAGCCAGCTTCTTGAAAACTTCCGCGGGGTGGCGCTCATTTTCATCGATCTCCGCGGCAATGGGATCCACATAGTTCAGGGCAAACTCCCGCATGTTCTTGCGAATGAGTTCCTGCTCCTCCGTCAATTTGAAATCCATAATGCCTCCTGACCCTCATCTCGTTTCCTTGTCGCCGACAGGACTTAGCCCCAGAGCTTTTCAGTAAAGAGGGGGTAAATAGGCCTCATCTCCTTTGCCACAACCTCTTTGAGAATCCTCAATTCTTCCTCACGCACCGGCTCGATGGTCGGGATGGTTCTCTTTCCTATGCCCAGGTCGAATCCCGTGTTCTCCACGGCGGTGTCAACGGAGATGCCGGGAAAGACGGAGTCCAGGACGATTTTATTTATCTGGGTGTCGAACCTCATGATGCCAAGCGGAGTGACCACATGGCTCAACCCCCCACGCCTCCAGGGTGTCTTGACCGCGCCATCGAAGGCGGTTGCGTTCACAAAATCGGCCTTTTGAACGAAAAGATTCCTGGTGTGGGTGGTGGTGAAGAGAATGGTCCGCCTGCTCATGGCGTAGAGCATGTTGGAGGCCGCGCCCCCTGGAAGCCTGACCTTCGGCTTCATATAATCCCCGATGCAGATCAGGTTGATGTTCCCCTGCTGATCGATCTGCGCCCCGGAAAGGAAGAAAACGTCAATCTTTCCCTTCTGGACGAGCCCGAAGAGCTCAAAGAGGCCATCCCCCATTCGGTCGGCCGGGTCACCGAAAAAAATGGACGTGATGTCCGGCGCATGGGTGTGTTTCGCCAGGATACAGCCTGCCACCGGAATCGGGGAGAGCGTCCCCGCGGCAACCCACTCGCCATTCTTGAGAATCTTCGAAATGGCCACTATCATTCTCACGACAGGATCCGTCGCCTTATTTTCCATAATCTCCCAACCCCACTTTCTTGAGATAATCGTTATGGTCCTTCGGCCCGTAGATATAGGTGTCCAGGTATTGCCTGAAAGACTTGTCATCCTTTGCCGCCGCCATGTACGCTTTGATGTGGGCCCCGTCAACGTCGTATTTTCCGGGACAACCCGTGGGATGCGCGCCCCGCGGTGCAAGCACGACGGCATCGACATGAACGGGGGCAATATAGACCTCGTTACGTGCCGGCAGGACCTCATCCGGCTCGAGAAGTTCCTCGATGACGGCAATGGTTTTCTTTGCGGCCCGGGCCAGGAGCAAGTCATTTCGCATACTGAAGGTCGTGACACCCCCGAAGCGGTCTCCCTTTGTGGCATGGATAATGGCCACGTCGGGAATAATCGGGGGAATCACAACGTATTCATGGCCTGAATAGGGGTCTTTCATTGTCTTGAGGTCAGGCCGTATTTTCATGTAGTCCGTCCCCAGAAGGCCAAGGACGGGAATGAAGGGGAGATTGTAGGCCCCAGCCTGGAGCCCGAGGAGGAGGGAGGCTCACATGGTTTCCAGGTACTTGAGCTCGCCCTTTTCCGCCTTTTTTCTGAACTTGGGCGCAAGACCGAACTCATCCATGACAATCTGGGGAAACTGGACCGTCTCAACGCATCCGGCACCAATGAGAAGATCCGCCACATAGCCCCCGGTGACGACGGGGGTCAGTGTAAGTCCCCTGACATCCCTTTTAATGACCTCCCTCACGACGGGCATGGGGTTCATCGCCATACCGGCACCGACACCCAGGTGACTCCCGTTTTCAACGAAACGCGCCGCTTCGATTGCCGTCATTAGTTTCTCTTTCATAGGTATCGACCTCACATTTACTTTCATTGCACTATTGCCTGATCAGACACTGATCGATAATAAATTGTGGCTAAGATGTCAATGATATAGATAAATTGTTTCTTGGAGGGAAAAACTGAAGATTCGGTGAATGGTTATGAAAGGTTTTCTGGACCTTCTTCTCTAAAATATCAAATGGTCTAAGCCTGAGGTCTATAAATTGGGTAGATTCAAGATGCTTGGGTATTAAATCATTACGGCTGGTTTCTCACCTCTTCAAGCCTTCTTCTTGATAAATCGAGATATCGTTCTTCCAGATCAATCCCGACATATCGCCTGCCCAATAAAGCACAGGCAACGCCGGTTGTCGAACTCCCGCAAAATGGATCCAGAACAAGACTTCCTGCTTCAGTTGAAGCAAGAATAATTCGTTTCAAAAGCTCTAACGGTTTTTGTGTGGGGTGTTTGCCAAAATGTTTTTCTGAAGCAGACGGCGGACGAATTTCCCAGAGGTTCCTCATCTGCTTTCCCCTGTTCAACTCTTTCATTAATCGATAATCAAAATGATGTTTACTTTCTTCGCTTTTAGCAGCCCACAAAACAATTTCTGTGGAATGAGTAAAATACCTGCAGGAAAGGTTCGGTGACGCATTTGGTTTATACCACACGATATCATTCAATATCTTATAGCCCAGGCTCTGCAGCGCAAAACCAATCGAATAAATAACATGCGTCGTTCCGGATATCCAGATCGTCCCATTCGGCTTCAGGACTCTTCGGCATGCCTTTAACCATTCAATATTGAATCTATGATTTTCCACCACGCCTTTAGATTTATCCCAGCCGCCTTTATCTACAGAAACCATTTTCCCGGCATGACAGGTTACCCCCCCATTGGAGAGAAAATAAGGGGGGTCGGCAAAAATCATGTCGAAGGTATTTTCTTCGAAATGGTTATTCAAAATATCGATGCAATCACCCTTTAAAAGTTTAAGGGCGTATTCGGCTTTCTCGTAATAGATTTCCGGGGGCTCTTTTGCGCCGGCAACGGAGTGCTCGTTCTTTACGCTTTTTCCCGCCTTAATCATTTTCTTCAAACAGGCTTTTCCCTTCCATTGCTTTAAGCACCTTTTATATTCCGATCGCCCGTAGATGATACACCTGGATCGTTTTAAACCCTAGCCCCAAACTGCAACTTTCTATTTTTGATACATGAGATGAGTAAAAAGCTGACGGGGTTCACATATTTCAGCTTTCTCTGCCCGTTCGTAACACTGAAACGCAGGTGAGAATCAGCGTTTGATGGATAATAAATTACAGCAAAGATGTCAATGATATTGGTGGATTGTTTACCCTGTGGAGAAACACTGGGGATTTGCGGGGTGTGGTTACAAGAGGATCCCCTGTAATTTCTTCTCTGATATCAAATGAGCAAAGCCGGCCTCCGAGATTTCCCTCATTCTATTTCGAGTACTTCGATCCCAGCTCTGCACGGACTGCAGCCTCGGCGGGATAAGGAATGAGGTCGGTCTCGAACCGGCGCTGGTGGGTGTATGCCATGATTTCGAGGGGGTTTCGGGCATAACCGTTTCGCACCAGCCCCACGCCATAGGCCCGGAGAAACTTCTCAAAACCGAGGCAATCCCACTGCACCGCGTGGATCAGCTCGTGGAAGTGCAAGGATTCGCTCTGCTCGCTTTTCCGATCGACGAAGTACGTGTCGCCGTACGTGATGCCGGAAAACCTTCTTGCCGTTCTGATGCCCCCGAGGGACCTGAGCCCCCTGGAAGTAAGCGGCGGCAAGGGGATCCGTTCGACTGACACGCACTGGACGCGGTCAAGGAATGCCGCGCCGAAGTAATCAGGCAGGCGTTGAAAGCCGCAGGCCTCGATGACCTCGGCGACGGGTCTCGCCTCTTTCTCGTGGGCGGCCACCGTCCGCTCGATCCAGGATCGGATGAGAAACATCCGTGTCAGAATGGTTGAGACCAAATCTTTATCCTCTACAGATTTTCCACCTTATACTCGCCGCGCCCTGCCGATACCGGCATTAGAATAATTGAATTCCAGAATACCATCGTTTTTGTCAAGATTCAAGTTTGACCCCGCCTTAACATCCGGACTATGCTGTTATGGAGTGCCTTCAGTTGCGATTCTCGGTTTCCTTGCCATGGAACGAGGCTGAGAGAAAACCCATCAATTGGCAATGATTGAGTCTGGCCCCATAATACGCCCAGACCCAATTACACCTTGATGGCAAGCCCGATATTCTCTATGATGCACGGGGCGTCCGGACACGGGCGCCGGTTCTCGAGTAAAAAAAGCCACACACTGGAAAAGGAGTCAAGTATGAAGGTTAAAGCCTTTCAAGATTACTATCCAGATGCATTCGCACATTGCTACGGTTGCGGCCGTCTGAATCAGGAGGGACTGCACATTAAGAGCTACTGGGATGGTGAGGAAAGCGTCTGTCATTACACACCCGGGCTTTACTGCACGGGTGGTGTTCCCGGCTCCATCTATGGGGGGCTTATCGCCTCATTGATAGATTGTCACAGTTCTGCCACTGCAGCGGCAACTAAATTGCGTGACGAGGGCTTATCTCTGGATGACCGACCGGTTTCCCGCTTCGTTTCCGTATCGTTAAAGGTCGATTTTCTAAAACCAACGCCGACGGGAAAGGTCCTGGAGCTGAGGGGAAGGGTCAAAGAAAGAACAAATCGAAAAGCGATTGTCAGTGTTGCTTTATCTGCAGAGGGAGAGATCCGCGCGAAAGGCGAAGTGGTGCTGGTGCAACTTCCGGATAGTAACGTCAGGTAAGACAGTTCCCGGGGGGACGTATAGGTGGGGATGTATCTCTTTTCATCTCTTCAGACATCGATAATGAAGTCTTCCACGGAATTCCGGAATCTTCTCCTGGAAAGACCCGGAAAGAATGAGATGGATTTAAACACCCTTGAATAATCCGGATGGACCAAACAGACCCTATAGACGAAAGAGGCCAAACGGTTTTTTGCCTTTCCATGAATAACTATTATGCATTGAGTACATCACTTGAAATTAACCACTTTTCTGTGGATGCAGATTGGGACGCATGAGCGTTTCGATCCGGAATCACATGGTTATACCGCTCCAAGATCAACTTCATCATTGCGCGGTCAGACACTTCACGTTCTTTCTTGCCCTTATCGAGATAATTTTCAATAGCTTCCGCTGAGATGGTTATCTGTATTTTCTTTGATCGATTGTTTGGTCGACGTGGCTCCTTTTCGAGGTTCCAGTCGATTTGTATTAGATAATCGTCATCTGACAAGCTCGAGACAATCCAGGCATTCATCGGGAAGAGTGGCTTGATGAGTCGAACCCAGTAATCAAGTAAGTCTTCAGTCATAGCTTTTTATCCTTGTTTCCGACATGATGATTTTGAAAAACACTGCCAGTGACTATGAGGGTATAGACCGTCTCCCCACACGCAACCTTTCTGCAAGAGGCCGGTCCATCACTTTTGAAGCGTCGGGACTGACCAGATTTTCTTCTGAAAATATTTTGTCTGGGCATCCATGAGAGACGCCTTAAGTATTCCCGCCTTTTCTCCAGCGCTTCCACCCTCGAAATAACGATTGAAGGCGCTGATGATTGCGGATTCCACATTTAGTTTCCTCATCGGGAGTCCCTGAGAAATTTTAATCATGGTATTTCCCTTCCCGCTGGATTACCTTTTCGTGCCCCACAAGAGACCTTCGCTCACGTAAAGGTCTCGATATTTCCTTGTACTGACGTTCATCTGTAGTTCCTCAAGGATCGTCTCAAAAACCCGGGACACTTTTTCGGGTAATCTCTCTTGCACCCCCGTTGATATCCCTGCGGAATCCAGATGAACCATCGTCTCATTTTCGTAGCCCGACAAAACAACAGCCATAAACTTTTGTACCTCGTGTCATTATTCCTGAAAAAGGTTCGCTATATTATTGTGGATGCCTGGCCTTGCCGATCAGTCTCCTGGGTAACCCGGCATCCGTTCCGGCGGCTATTTCTGTTCCGGTTCTTCTATGATCTTCATTTCTCTGGACCAGCCATATTTATTCGTCCTGACATTTCTGGATGCGTGACTATACTGGAATTCGAAAACAGTGCCCCCCTGGTGTAGTCCCTCCTGCTCTATTCTGTATCCCACTATCGTCCCGCCATAAAAAGACGGTTCCAATCGCTTTTTGTGAAAATAAATTTCACTCCCGACGAGCTCTTGAGCCTTGTCTTCTTTCAATTTCCACCATCCGCATTCCCATACATTATCATGCAGATTGTTAAAATCATTGAATTTATCGATTAAATGTACCTTCATCCTGGCCCTTCTTTCTGCTGAGAGATTTGCGTTAATCGCGTTAGGAACTGTTCCTCAAAGCCGCATGTTCAGAGTAAATAGGAGACGTTGGTGCCACGCCCTAGCGTGTTGATCACGTTCAACTGTAAAAATAGCTTTTAAGAAGAAACAAAAAACCCCGTCTTCTGTAAAAGACAGGGTTTCAATTACCAAATTATGACCCCTATAAGGGGAAAGGAGAGATAAGCTGCAGATCCAGTGTCAATTACTTTGATTTATATATATGCTACTCTCAAATTGCATGAAGTCAAGATAATATATTTTTATTTATGTAGAAGCAGCGGGGTCATTTTGCACTCACGGGAACCTCAACGATTTCCTGTGATCGCCAAACTCCATCTATCTATCAACTTTCGGACTATGGTCTGCCCCAATAGTGGATTTGCCGCCGTGTGCCTCCCCCCTTCCCCTGCAAAAGCTCCTGAATCTCATAATAAAAGTTATTGAAATAATTAAAGAATAATCCTTGACTTTCGATAAGAGACATCGTAAATTTCCAGCACTAAATAAGTATGGATTAAGACATTTTGAAGTGCAAAGGCTGGCCATCATGCTCTTTAGAGTCTCGGTGGCCTTTTTCTTTCTGTCATTGTGGAAATCCGACTTAAATAGAATTCTATGAAAGGAGGATGCAAGCGATGTCAGAAGGCAAAGTAAAATGGTTCAACGACAAGAAAGGCTTCGGGTTCATCGAAAAAGATGACGGTGGTGATCTGTTCGTTCATCACACTTCTATTCAAGCCGCTGGTTTCAAGACGCTTAGTGAAGGCCAGCGTGTCAGCTTCGACGTTGTGCAGGGTCAGAAAGGCCCGGCAGCCGAGAACGTGAAACTTTTATAAGCGCATGAGCGGTAAGGAAGAGGTACTTCAATCTGTTTTTTTCATGCTCTGATGTGCCTCTTTAATTTGAACAGAAAGGCAGAGCCAGAAACGGCTCTGCCTTTTTTCTTTCCTGACCCAACGGTTAGCAACCAGGTCGCTTCTTATTTATCGCCTACAAGTTTATACCCTGCCTTTTTCCAAGCCTCAACGCCGCCGTGCAGCGCCTTAACATTGGTATATCCCATTTTCGTATATTTCACTGCCTGACCGGCAGAGGTGTGTTCCTCGTGTCAGGCACAATAAAAAATAATTGGCTGGCTCTTGGAAATACTGGGCAGTTTCGACTGAAACTCTTCACGCGTAATGGCACCCTCTAACATCATCTTGCTGCATGTTTTCTTATCATAGGAACAGACTAATATAGCTCTTCCTGATGTCACCTGCTGATAAGTATCCTGCGGCGAAATTCGGACAGCTTCCATGGTGGTATCTCCTTTGTTTGTCTGCTGGTTCATTGCCGCACAGGCATTCATGAGAAGAACCCCGGCAATGACAGCTAATGCGAATAAAATGTTGTTGCTTCCTCTATGAAACATTGAATACCTCCTTTCCCTGGTTTCCATCAGACGTACTCAGTCAGCCTGCCTATCTACCAATAACATTCACAAGCAGCTTCAACGATGCTCCTCTTCAGCTTTATCTGCTTCGGCTTTGGTCTTGTGAACCGTGCCGTCAGGGTGGTTTGGCGGTGAATATATAGTATACAGCTTCAGCCGTCCCCTTCCGGTGTTTATCACGTTGTGAAAGGTACCTGCTGTGACAATAACCGCCTCGCCATCATGGACTACATGTTCCTCTTTTTTATTGAAGATGAATTTCGCCTCACCCTGTTCAAGCCTGAAGAACTGGTCTATATCATGGTGAGCCTCGTCTCCAATTTCCTCTCCGCGTTGAAGGCACATTACAACCAGTTGAGCATTCTTAGCAGTGAACAAAACCTTTCTGAAATAATTGTTCTTCAATGTCTGTTTCTCGATGTTTCCAACATAGCCCGTCATTTTTGCATTTCCTTCTATATTTTTCAAATCAGGTTGTTATGCGGCCATAAAACTGAGCAGCCGGAACCAAAAACTGTAAAGGAAATGATAACCGACCAAAGAAGATTTTTTATAGTCCCCCCTGCATTCTGAATTATAAAAACCCCGCCTTCAACCGAAAGCAGGGTTTCATAGCTCGCTCAAGGCTCCCCATCATGTATAAGCTGACTGGTTTGTTAGAGACCGACAAGACAACGTTTATTTTGTAATGGATTGGAAAAATGATGTCAAGGATCGAATTGCAGGTCAAAAAAAGAAATTATTTTTGCCGATGAATGATTGTAATCTTGCATCTGGAACAAAATTTTTTAACGAGCCCATGAAGAAGTTTATAGACAGCTTGTGCTTCTCACTACGAGCAATATCAAATACTCAAAGCCTGGCACAAATTCTTAGCGGCTAATATCCTTTGCATTAGCCCTTTCAATCTGGTATTTTACGACTACTCACCTGAAGGAGCGGGTATGAAGATCTTTTCTTCAAGATCGGTTCGATACCTTCCCGTTATCCTTGTCGTTCTTGCGGCATTCCTTTTTGCCGCCCCTTTCTGCCAAGCCGCCTCAAGCAAAAAGTCCTCGAAAGAAAATAGAGTTTCCTCTGCCAAAATCTCCAAACCAGATTACGTCCGAATGACGAGACTTTTGACCTCCGTCAATTATTTCAGGCAGGTCTGTATGAGAGATTACAGGGATGCCCTTTTCCTGTTTGCAGAAGACGCAGCAATTCAGAAATTCAGGATCTTTGACGAAAAGATCTGGATTCAAACAGCACCCCTTGCAGGATGGTCCTATTTCATGAGCGTATCCGTTCACACGGTGGGAAGTTCAGGATCGAATCATCCTCTTGTGTCCTTTTACAATCCCTGGAGTGATGTATTCCTCCTCACGGTGTGGGACATAGCAGGTGAGATTCCGAGGATCGTAGATGCAGAAATGATCTTGGGGGATTGGATCCGCAAGGATTCCGTGCTGAGCTATACGCCGGCTTGGCTAAGAAGCGACCTTTTCAAACCCGCAGCATTGGGCATGAGTCTTGCCGAGGCCGTAAAGTCGTTCGAATATACTTTTTCAGATGTTTCTGCGGACAACTGGCGCCACAAATCGATCGTCCTGAGCGACCAGCGACTGCTGAATGATGTAAACTACCCAATGATTGCTGTGAGGCTCTATTCCTCCTTGAAGGCAATGGATAATTTTCGCTTCGCCGGGAAAAACAACCCTCACATGGAGTCCTGCCGAAACAAAACGATTGACACCATAAAATCGGCTGCGCAGGGTCGAATGACAGACCTTCTCCAATCGGCGAAAGAAACCCTCCCCGCCACGAAAAAAATTCTGAGAAATATGGCTCCGGCTCAGTTTCAGTCCATGGAAGCCGTGGCCTTCGTAGTCGGCAAAGACGGCTTCCTTGTTTTCCTGGTGCCGGTATATGATGCATCCGGAAGTATCAGCCTCTTCTTCGATGGGCAAAGCGAAGAACTGCGTCTTAAAAGAATGGATGTGATCGATTACAACGGCTTCTACAAACGCGGACAAAGTATGAACAAAACTCCCCCCAAAAACAGAAAATGAAATATCCTGTCCTGACCATAAGATTTCACAATCTGGTGATACTGCTTGCCTGTGTCAGTATCGGCTTGCTTGCCATTGGTATATCATCCGCATCGGGTAGCGGGTTCAGTCAACAAAGGGATCTGCGAGGCAGGACCCCTGATGGAAAATTGCAGCCGCTCCCTTCGACCACCTTGGATGGAGTTATGGACACGTTGGACGGGATGAATGAATGGCTGGGACCCGCCTACAGCGCGGGTGATGCCATCAAGGATGCAGCCGGCCGTTACCAATCTCGGGAGACAGTCAAAAACCTTATAAAGGAAACTCACCCGGAAAACGTCCATAAGATCTACAGGCAACTCCCGGGGAATATTCATGAGTATGCCAAAACACTCGAGACTGCGGGAAAGTATCTGGATTATGGCGACTCAGCCCTGGCTTATGAGGAGGCCGGCGTATCCCTGATCTACGGAGATGGAACGGGCGCGGCCCAGGCCCTTGCGAATGATTCCCTGAGTGGAGTGGCCGCGACTGCAGGAGCCTGGGCGGGAGCCAAGGGAGGCGCCGTAGTTGGGGGTGCCCTGGGCGGCCCTCCCGGTGCCGTCGTGGGTGGGGGGGTCGGCGCTGTTGCGGGAGCCGTCGGAGGAGCATATGGCTACGATAAATACGGAAAACCCATCGTTGACAAAACAGCGGACGCAGCTTCACAGAAGATAACGGACTATCTGGAAAAGACGGAAAACGATTGCAGAAGGTTGCGTACAGACCTGATGCTGCTTAGAAACACACCGTATGCTAAGGGTATCGATGTTGATCGTATTTTATACCTGGACAAAGAAAGAAGGGACTATGGCTGGCGTCTGGAATCTTTGCCAATTTCCCGCCAGCTTTCAGAAAAGGACAAACAGGAGATTCACAGGCGCGCGGAGGAAATACGCCTCAGGCAGACAGAAGAACGTGCACGGAACCTTCAGCCCGACAAGATTAACAAAAGGATTACAGAACTCGACCGTCTGCGGAAAACGACGACAGACTCCGACACAAGAAAAAGAATCGAGTACGAAATAGAACTCCTGTCAAAAAAACAGTCGGACCTCCAAAAAGCTGAGCAAAAGGGAGCCGAAGAGCGCGTCTTGAACCTTCCTTCCGAAAAGATTGGGGACAGGATCACAGACCTCGACCGTCAGTGGAAGGCAACGACCGACCCCGAGGCAAGAAAGCGGATTGAATATGAGTTGAGTCTTTTGAACAAAAGACTGGAGAAAATCAAAAAATCCGTTGACAAGAAACCCGGCGAAACCGCCAAAGAAGAAAAAGAAAAGCCTGAGCTCGACAGCGACGGTGACGGCGTGGTCGACAGGTTGGACAACTGCCCCGGGACAAAAGCAGAAGACCGGAAATTCGTGGATGCCAGTGGCTGTGCGCCAAGACAGCTTGATTTGGACGGTGACGGGGTCAAGGATGAAGCGGATGACTGCCCCGGGACAAAAGCAGAAGAAAGGGCCAGCGTGAATGACAGAGGCTGCGCGCCAAGCCAGCTTGATTCGGATCATGATGGTGTAAAGGACAACGCAGACATCTGTCCCGGAACGGATGCGAAAGAACTCTTCGTGGACGCCAGTGGCTGTGCGCCAAGCCAGCTCGATTCCGACGGCGATGGGGTCACGGATGACAAGGATCGGTGCGCCTACACGCTCCTTCTTGCAAGCGAGCAGGTGGACGCGAGCGGCTGTTCAAAGAGCCAGCTTGCCCGCCTGGCCGCTGAAGAAAAGGAGCCGAAAGGAAAGGAAAAGTCGGAAAAGGACAAACAGTACTATGAAACGGGGCGGAGGATAGGTGAGGCGCTGGGACAGGCGGTTCTGGGCGCTGCGGCAGCCGCGGCCGGTGCGAGTCAACCGACCCAACCGACCCAGCCCACAAAACCGACCGGCAAAAAACCGACAGCTTCATCCAAACCTCCGTCTACAACGAAACCGGGCGGCACAACCCCAAAATACCCTGTTGGTACGTTTTCCGGAGGCTGGAGCGAGCTCAAGGGAACGATCAAGGACCCAACGGGGACAAAATCGGTTGCATGCAACACGGTAGCGACCGGGGGACACATCCAGATGAATATTCACGGTGATGGGACGGTGGACGGGGAATTCTACAATTATCTCCAGTCTTCCATTTACAGCATCAGGGGTCAGGTCGATGAATCGGGACAACTAAACGCGAAGGCCGAATGTTATATTTATCGGGATAGTGTGTGCTGGGCTGAGATGAAATCCTGCACCCTGAAAGGAACTCTGAAGTCCACCGGATCCAGGCCTACTGGCGGTGGAACAATTTCTTGCGGTCCAAGCACCAGGACTTCATACTGCACGGGCCGGTGGGGATACTGATCTTATCGCTGCAGACATCGCGGGTATTGTACTGCGGACTATTTCGGAGACAGCCCTTGGCCCGCGGCGGATTATTTCGAATAGAGTTTCACCCAGGGCGGAAGTTTTGATTCGTCACGGATGCTGACATCGCGCCCGTCAATCCAGATGATAAACTGCTCTCCCTTCCGTTCCGTCCAGCAGCCGATTGTCGAGGTTGTTTCCTGCCCTTTTGCCGTGGCTCGCGCCTGTCTCCTCTCGCTGAAGCCGAAGCGGGCCGTTTTCGCGGGATCCGCAATCTCGATCCAGTATCCATCGAAAGCCCCGATCGTCCCCGGCTGTACGACTCTGAAGCCCATGTTTTCGAGCGCCTGACGGACTTCGCTCTCCGAGCGGGGTGCGCCCTCCATACCGCCCGTTACCCCTTTCGACTTCTTGTCGGAGGGGTCCCATGTCTCGCCCAGGAGCGAATCGCCACCGGAACGGCTCGCCGCACGGCCGCCTGCGGAGGTACTCGCGCAGATGTAGGTTCTGTCCGGTTCCTCTACAAAAATACAGTTCGGGGTGCACTTCGCGCAGACCCAGGGGGTGCTTTCCTGCTTGAACCGCCAGCCGGGGATCAGTGCGAAGCCTTCCAGGCACCTAGGTGTGTTTCCGCTCCAGAGGAGCTTCCCGAAAATCGGCGACGGACAGACCAGCCCTGTCGTCGCCCGGCTTCCCGTCCCTGCGCTTTCGAGGCTCGTGGCCTTTTCCCAGTCGTGGTTAGCCTTTGCCTTATCGCCCATTTTTTCGGCATACAGGGTGCCCCGCCTCCGGTAAGCATCGGTATACGAGGGGTTTTTCTGTATGGCCGCCGTGTAATCGGCGACGGACCGTTGGTAGTCCCCTTTCTGCTCCTGGACAAGACCCCTGTTGTAGTAAAGAGAGGCGGTATGCGACGTGTCGAGCCGGATACCCATTCCGAAGAAACGTATGGCGCCGTCGTGATTCCCCTTTTTGGCAAGCTGGACCCCCTGGTCGAGGTAGAGCTTCGCCGCCGTTTCGTGGTCGGCCTTCGCGCGGGACCAATCTTTCTTTTTCGCATAGGCGTTCCCGCGCATTTCGTAGGCAGGGGTATATTTCGGGTCAATTTTGAGGGCATTGTTGAAGTCCTCGATGGCGCGGTCGTAGGCACCCTGCTCGTAGAAGAGATGGCCGCGGTCGCAACGGATCTTGGCCGAGTAGGGAGCATTTGGTTTTAAATCGATCGCTTTCGTGTAATCACGAATCGCATCATCCCTCTGACCCTTTCTTTCGTAAGCCATCCCGCGATTGCCGTAACCATCCCAGCTGGAAGGCCTGCGTTCAATGTACTTCGTGTAATCAGCAATGGCCGCGTCATACTGTTTTTTGTTCATATAAACACCGGCCCTTCCGAAATAGGCCTCTTCAATCCCGGGGTCGATCTCGATGCTCTTTGTGAAAGATCTTTCGGCCTCGTCAAAGTTTTGCTTTGCGGCCTGTTCTCGGCCTTTTCGGACATATGTGAGCCACTTCGGTGTCTCGGCGAGGGTGATTTTATGGTTGACCCTCTCGCCGTTTCTCAACACCGTCACATGAAGCAATTGACCTTTCGGCGCGTCCGCGGCCATCTTCACGAAGGACTCGGTAGACCCCGCAATCCTTCCATCCACGAATACGATGACGTCTCCCTTTCTCAAGCCCGCCTGGGCGGCGGGCCCGCGCTGATCGACGTCAACCACCTCGATTCCCTGTAATTTCCCGTCATCGGACCTTTTGTCCCTTATTTCGATACCGATCCATGCCGCTTCTGCGTATGTAAATGCCAACATGGTCGCCAGAGCGATCAGGCTTATCAAATGCTTCAACATAAGGGCCTCCGTCAAAGGCAAAGGGTCATAGGGGGGTTTTCTATTTCTTCTTATGATATTCTCTTTCTGCGAACCACAGGTCGGCACGAAACGACAGGTACGTCTGCCCCAGGAGCATTGCCGTGTTGAACCACGGAGCAATGTAGATCGACATGAGAGGCAGCGTGAGGAATGATAACAGGATAAAAACCCAGAAGCACGAGGGGGCTCCAAGCACGTAAACCCTCGGGATGCTGATGGCCCTGCCGAGGAAACAGGCCACACCCAGACCGATCAGCAGGAAGGGGATGAGGATGAGTGTCGGATGCACGGTGACAGAACGATGAAGCCAGGGGATCGCAGCCGCGCAAAGCACGCCGTACGCCAGAAGCATCAGCGGGATTTCGTATAGGACCCCCCTTTCATTGACCACAGATTGAGAACCCCCAAAACTCAACCGCACATACTTTAAAGCTCAAAATTCAAAGCGGTCCGCCAGTTAGACTCGGGTTATTCCTTTTCCCCCTTTTCTTCCTTTACCTCTTTCTTTTCCTTTTTCTTTTGTTCCTTCCCTTCTTCCGGGGCCTTGGGCTCCTTCTCCTTCTTCTCTTTCTTTTCTTTCTTTTCTGCTCCCTTCTCCTTCTTTTCCTTTCCCTTTTCTTTCTTCTCCTTTTCTTCGCCTGCTTCCTTGGCCTTCAGGGCGGCCGCGGCCTTTTCCGTCTTGGCCTTCGCCATTTCCGCCGTCCGCTGTTCGATCTTGGCTATCGCCTGCAGTCTTGCATCAACGGCCCGGATATTGGCGCGCAGGTTCTTGGCACGGGGGTCCTTCTCGATTTCAGCAGGTTCGGTCTTCTTCTCAGACAGGAAAGACAGGCGCTCTTTCAGCTTCCGTTCGAAATATTCCTTCCGCCCCAGTTGCGTCTTTTTCTGTTTCGATCCCATACTCTACCCCTCTCCATTTCGCTTTTTTGCTCCGGCAGCCGAATATCCGCGCGTCTCTCTTCACTGCCGGGCAGATGATTGATTTGGGTCTATTTATCAGGGATTACGGCGAAAAGCCAATGGATTTCGGCGGGTCATAAGAGGGTGGCATTGACGGCCCCTTTCAAAGGCATCCCGGCTCAAAATGTGATAAAAGACACATCATTGTGACTGAGGTCCGCCACATGGTGGCCCTGGATGTCCTGGAGCCGGGCAATTGAGTCATCCATCACCCAACACAGCTCTTGTCGTCGAAGGGGGCGCGCTCAGGGGGGTCTTCTCCACGGGGCTTCTGGACGGCTTTCTGGAAGCGCGATTCAACCCTTTCGACCTTTTCTTCGGCGTCTCATCGGGCGCCTCCAACCTTGCGGCGTATCTCGCCGAAATGATCGGGCGAAACAGGAAGATCTACCTGGACTACTCCCTGCAACCGCAGTTTCTCAGCATACCCAGGTTTCTCCGCGGCGGCCACCTCATGGACCTCGACTGGCTCTGGGAGACCACCATCAGGGAAATCCGTCTTGACCTTGCAACGATTTATTCCAGGGGGAAACCCTTTATAGCGGTTCTGACCGACGTGCAGACGGGAGAAGCAATCTACAAGCTTACGAGCGCCGGCGATCTCGAGCACGTCCTGAAGGCTTCCAGCTCCATACCGCTCTTTTACAGGGGTTACCCCTTCGTCGACGGTCGTCCGATGACGGACGGGGGCGTGGCCGACTCCCTCCCCGTCAGTGAGGCCATCCGGCGCGGCGCCCGCCGCATAATGGTTATCCGTTCGCAGCACCGAGATTACCTGAAGCGAAACGGCCCCTTTGAACTCATCATGCGCTGGTATATAAGGCGCTGCCCCATGCTGCAGGAGACGATGGCAAAACGGGCACAGCGTTACAATGAATCGGTAGCCCTCATCCGAAAACCGCCGGAGGGCGTGTCAGTCATTGAAATATGCCCGCCTCAGAACTTCCGCGTCTCAAGGTTCAGCCAGAACCGTCGCGCCCTTCAGGAAGGCTATGAACAGGGGCGCGCCCTGGCGCCGAAGGCGATCGAATGCTGGGCAAAGGCATAACCGACGATGAAAAGGGATGAAACACTATTATCATACTATTGACTAACCCGACCATTTTCTGTAAATTGATGACCACAAACCTCGCACCCGGGAGAGGCGTCTTGCGAAGAGTTCTTCTCGTCTTGATGCTGGCCGGGGTCTTTCTCTTCGGTATGGTCGCACATGTTATCGCTGCCGGGGAGGGTCCCGAGAGCAACAAGCTCAAGGTCAAGGTCGGACCATTCTTCATACAGGAGAGTGAAAAGAAACTGAACCTGGAGGGACCGGGTCCGCACGTGATGCGGCCCGGCAAGCGGATTAACGTCATCGTGACCGTGGAGAACTGCGGCAGGGAAAAATCCGAGCCCATCCGGCTCAAATACGTGGACTCGGGTAGAAAGTCGGAGCCCCGGTTCTACCGGGTCCAGGCGATCAAGCCCGGAGAAAAATGGGTGCGGACCTTCATGGTCCGCTATGACGAATCGGGGCAGAAATCCGTGACGGCCACCCTGACTACGCTGGAAGACAAACCCCTCACGGACGCAAAGGGAAAGCCCCTTTCCGGCACCTCGAACACGGGCACCGTCAACCTGAGCGTGAAGAAAATGTAGCAAGGCGAACCCCTGGTCCACCGACCCCGGGTGGTTGAAAAATCTTTCTTCTACGCTGAAATAGGCACAAATTTTTTCCTGCATGAGGACGCATGAAGGCACGGCTCATCATTCCGGTCATCGCTGGTCTCCTGTCCTGGTGCCTGTTCGTGGCCGTGTCGAGCACCGCCAATAACCCCAGCAGCTGCGTGACCTGTCACACCGACGAGTCCATGCTCAAGAAGACCTGCAAGCCCTTCGTCATGCCCGTGGGCGAGGCAGAGGGGTGAGCAGGGGCGCCTCCGCCGGTCAAGGCGGAGACCTTCCACCTGACGTTCCTCGTCGACATAAACTCGTCGAAACGGACCATCACTTCGAGAAGGGCTGCCTGTACTGTCACAAGGGAAACGAAAAGGCGGATGACAAGGACGCCGCCCACCAGGGGATGGTGAAGCGCCCCTCCAGTGACCTGGCCGTCTGCGGTGAGTGCCACGAGGAGGTCGCCGCGAACTATAAAAAATCCCTTCATTATACGACCATCGGCCAGCGCAACCGCGTGATCAAAAGGATGTCCGTCGAAGAGGCAAAAATCTTCGACGATACGGTCTTCCGAAAGTCCTGCAACGCCTGTCATGCCTCCTGCGGAGACTGCCACGTGAAGTCACCGGCTATCGCCGGGGTGAGCCTGGGTCTCATCAACAAACACAAGTTCGTGCGAAAAGACGAGGGCAAGACCTGCGCTTACTGTCACGGCGGACGCGTCTACCCCGAGTACACGGGCGAATACGGTGGAAACGCCGACGTCCACTACCAGAAGGGCATGCTGTGCATGGACTGCCACACCATGGACGAGCTCCACGGTGACGGCAGGGATTACGCTCTCAAGGAGGAGGTCCGCGACCGGCCGCGCTGTACCGACTGCCACGAGCGCGGCAGGGAGGCGAAACTGACGGCCCGCGTGGCCCACCTCAAGCACAGTCAGACGGCCAGCTGCTTCAGCTGCCACTCGGCCGGCGAATACCGGCAGTGCTACAACTGCCACAACGGGCACTCCGAGGCGAAGCCGGGTTTCTTCCTGGGGACGAGCCCGAGAAATCACAGGACCATCACGACCCTGCGCATCATCCCCACGGTGCGCGACACCTTCAAGCCCGCGGGAATCCAGCAGGCAAACTTCGACGCCCTCCCGAACTACTGGGACGCCCCGATCCACAACATCCGGAAGCGGACGGAAAGGACCCGCAACTGCGATAACTGTCACGAAGACAGGAAGGGATTCCTCACCATGGAAACCCTCCTGAAGGACAGCTCAAGGGTGAACCTGGAGCTGATCAATAAACCAAAGCCCATACCCATCAACAAATAAATAAAAGGAGGTTTGTATGGTTACAGCGAAAATGAAAGTCATGGTAGGTCTGCTGGCCGTTGTTCTGCTGCTGCCGGCGGCGGCATTCGCGGGAGAACCGATCGTCACCACGGAGTGGCTCCAGGCCAATCTCTCCAAGGTTACGGTCCTCGATGTCCGGAAGGTGGAAGAGTACAGCGCCGGCCACATCCCCGGGGCCATCAACGTCTTTTACGGCGTCTGGGGCATCAAGAAGGGTGTTCTTCTCAACGAGCTGCCGTCCGATGACGACCTGCGTGACATCCTGTCGTCGGCGGGCATCGAGCCCACCACGGCCGTCGTCGTGGTCTCCAAGAACGAGACCATCCCGTTGCGCACGGACGCGACACGGGTCGCCTGGACCCTGAGGTACGCCGGCGTGGAGAACGTGGCCGTCCTGAGCGGAGGCATTGAAAAATGGGCCGCGGAAAAGAAGGCCCTCTCGAAGGACGCCGTGAAGCCCAGGGCAAAGACCTACCGGGGCAAGTTCAACAAGCAGTTCCTCGTGAACAAGGCCTACGTCACGGGTGCCCTGGGCAAGGCCCTGCTCGTCGATGTCCGGGCACCGGAGTTCTACAAGGGCGAGAAGAAGCTCGACTTCGTGCCCAGGACGGGCCGCATCAAGGGTGCCGTGAACCTGCCGCCCGGCCTGCTCTACAACGCGGACGGCACCTACAAGAGCAAGGCGGAGATCGAGGCCATCGCCAAGCCCATCGCGGGCGCCGATCTCAACCGCGAGATCATCACCTACTGCGACACCGGCAAGATCTGCACGACCTGGTGGCTGGCCCTCGCCGACCTGCTGGGCTACAAAAACGTAAAGGTCTATGACGGTTCCTCCATGGAGTGGCTGGCGGACCCCAACGCACCCTCAGAGCCCTGAGCCTGTTTGACCTGTTCTGATCAGATCCCGGCACCCTCCGGGGTGCCGGGTTTTCACAAGATGCCTTGCCTTATCTGAACCGAAATATTTTCGTCCTGTTGCACTCAACTTCGGGAATGCTCATGAGCCGGTTCAAGAAAGCCTGTATCCTCCTTCTTCTGGTCCTGATCGTGCCGCTTTCGCTCGATGCCGCGCGAGCGCCGGACTGGAAGCACGAGGACATCTGGCTCAAGAACGAGCACGGGCAGCGCATCACCCCCACGAGAAACAGCACCGACCCCTATTCACCCCGCAAGACCTGCGGGACCTGCCACGGATACATGACCATCACGTCGGGCACGCACTTCCAGCAGGGTTTCGACGAGATGAAAGGCGGCTACGACCCGAAACGCCCCTGGATCCTCTCCCCCGGCAGCTTCGGCAAGGGAGGGGATCCGGGCACCTTCACCGGGCGGGTCGCCGCGAAGAAAAACGCCGTTGCCCGCAACATGGGTCTTTCCACCTACGACTGGATCACCGCCGGCGGCAAGATCGGCAGCAAGGGCCAGGTTATTTCCACAGCACCCGGCTGGACCCATCCCGGCGGGGGTCCCATGGAATTCGGCAGAAAAGCCGACGGCAGGCGTGATCTCTCGAAAACCCTTACCCATGGCGAGCCTCTGAGGCCCCTGCCCCTGGACGGGGATTACTCCTCCCGCTACACCCCCGACGGACGAAGCTATTTTCGGGCGAGCGGGGTCATCGAGGGCGACTGCCTCATGTGCCACCTGAGAGGCTATCGCCTCGACCGGAGAAACCGTCAGCTGAGCCTCCGCAACTACCGCTGGGCCGCCACCGCGGGCGCGGGGCTGGGCGAGGTCCGGGGTGCTGTCTTCACCTTCCATAATCCCGATGCCGGTCCCGACGTCGAAGGCTACGACAGAGGGTCGTGGAATTTCTCGACCCGGCCGGCCGTCCGGTACGCCTGGGAGGACCGGAAGATCTTCACGCTTGAGGGGAAGTTCAGGGGAAACACCCTGATCAGCAAATCCGTCGAGACGGACAGCTGCACGCAGTGCCACCGCGATATGGACAGCCGCAAGTCGGGCACCCTCTACCTGCCCGCGGGAGACCTCCATCTCAAGGCGGGACTTCGCTGCACCGACTGCCACACCCTGGCCGGCAGGACACAGGCCGAGCGTCTCCGGCACCACATCGGCAAGGGCTGGTCACCCACGGCCACGGCCCGCAACGATCTCGACGGCGCGGGGATGAAAACCTGCGCGGCCTGCCACCTCGAGGGGCAGTACAGGCCGACCCGGCCCGGCATGCCGAAAGAGGTCAAGAACCCCGACAATATCCACCGCTCGCTCTTCCACAAGGCAACCTTCCATTTCTACCTGCTTCACTGCACGGCCTGCCACGCCTCGGAGCGGAAGACCCGCAGCGTCTATCTCGTGGACCACAGCGCGGGACGGCCCGCCTGGTACTCGACGGACAAGGCCGCCCTGGTCACCCGCCCGGATGAACTGAAACAGTTCGCATCGGAGCTCTGGAAGCCCTGGACGGACCGCCACGAGCGCGTCAAAGGGAACGGCGAGCGTTACGTCCCGTCCATACCCAAAGTCAGGCAGTGGTTCGGCGAGATGCTCTCCGAGGGCATCGTGAGGCCCATCGGCCTGGAGCATGTGCGCAACGCCGCCGCGGGCCGGAAGCTGACGACGGTCGAGGTCGTCACCCACGCCGGCGAGAAGGTAAAACAGACGACAGTGGCCACCGAGGAGGACATCCGCCTCATGATCCGGGCCCTGACCGACATGGGATTCCGGAACGTCGTTTTCGTGGCCGACCAGCTCTATGAACTCAAGAAGGACAAGGTCCAAGGCCGCCCTGCACCGGCATTGACACAGGCTGTGATGCATCCCATCTACCACGGCAACCTGCCCGTGTCGGTCAAGAAGACCCTGGGGCAGAAAGGAAAGCCCGAAGGATGCAAGGACTGCCATGACGACAATGCGCCCTTCTTCACGAAACTCAAGGTACGGGGCGTCGGAAAATTCCTCAAGGACAGCTACCCGATACCGAAGGAGCCCGTCGCGGAGCCCCAGATGGCGGATTGGGGGTTCACCGGGGTGCCGGCGAGCGAGTAAAAACAGGGGTCAGGGGACCGAGTTAAATTTTCAGGGCTTAATTTTTAAAGGGGAGGCGTTGAAGGATGACGCGTAAGGAACGGAAGCATGACACGAAAAGACGCACGGGGTGGATCATGTCCGCCGCAGTGTTTGTCCTTCTTGCCGCACTTTGGGCCTGCGGAAAGACCCAGGAAGCACCGCCGCCCTGGAAGGTTATCGACGCCCCGACGCTCAAAGCCATGATGGCCGCGGGAAAGAACATCAGCGTGATCAACACGATGAGCGAGATCGAGTGCCTCGATCACCGCATCCCCGGCACGCAGTGCGTGGCCTGCGAGGAGATCGAGAGAAGCCCCTCGGTCCTCCCGGCCGACAAGGACCAGGTCATCGTCTTATACTGCGAAAGCGCGGGATGCTACCGGAGCTGCCGGGCAGCCGGCGCAGCTATCCAATACGGCTACCGTAAAGTACACGTTCTAAACGGGGGAATGCCTGCCTGGAAGCAGGCAGGGTATTCCATGGAAAGCATCGAGCGGATCCCGCGGGGTTCGATCCCGGCCGTGAGGGCATTGACCCTGCAGCAGATGCTCGTCGAGCGAGACGACATCCTCCTTGTCGATGTCCGCTCGGAGAAGTCTTACAAGGAGGGCCACATCGAGGGCACAGTGAATATCCCGCTGTACCGCCTCAGTCGCCGCTATGCCGAGATGCCGTTGGACCGCACGGTGGTCCTCATCGACGACCGGGGCTTTCGGACCTTCCTGGCGGGCAGTTACCTGGAAACGAAGGGCTACAGGGTCATGAGGCTCTTCAAGGGGATGCAGGGCTGGGCGGAAATACAGGGGAAGAACGGATAGGTCGATATTTCGGATGGAAGGTTGCAGACGAATGAAGTTCATCAAGGCGAGACGGTCAGGCGTGCTCCTGGCGGGGTTGATTGTGCTGGCGGCGGGTCTCGCCATCCTGCAGACGGGCCAGGCCCGGGCAACCCAGGACTGCCGGTTCTGCCACGACGAGCCGCTCTACCGGTTTGATTTCAATCATTCCATTCACGCCAGCAACGGCTGCACAAGTTGCCATGTGGGGATCACAAACATCGAGAATCACCGCGACGGCAAGGAAAAGCCCGCCCCCGTCAATTGCGGGAGCTGCCACCAGGAAATCGGGAAGGAATACCAGAACAACTTCCACTACATTCAGGAAGACTTCCGCTGCAGTGACTGCCACCTGAACATTCACGCGATCAGGAAGGTCGAGAACAAGAACGTCAAGATCGCCATCATCGAAAAGTGCACCGAGTGCCACGGCAACCCGGACTACACGGCCTCGGGCCACGGCGAGGCCGTCCTGAAGGGCAACCAGGATGCCGCCGACTGCTCCGACTGCCACAGCCTTCACAGCACCCGCGTGTTCCACATCTCGCTCGAACAATACCCGGCCGAGGCGCGGGAGTTCTACACCCAGAAATGCAAGCACTGCCATGCCGACAGCGCCATGATGAAGCGAAACAACCTCTCCGACAGGATGGTCGCCTACTACGAGGGCACCTACCACGGGAAGGTCCAGGAACTGGGCTACCCGGCGCCGGTGGCCGGCTGCGGCGACTGCCACACCAAGCACAACATCCTGCCGAAGAAAGATTCCCGTTCGAGCATTCACCCCGACAACCTGAAGGCGAACTGCGGGCGTTGTCACACGGGCTTCCACCCCCGTTTCCTGAGCTACCAGGCCCACCCGGATTACACAGACCGGGCCAAGTATCCTGCCTTGTACTTCACGTTCCTCCTCATGGGGGGGCTTCTCGTCGGGACGCTCGCCTTTTTCTGGTTACATACTGTCCTGTGGTGGCGGAAGGTCTACTGGGAACACCACCGCATGGAGATAGAAGGGATCGTGCCGCCCTCCGTGGTCGCGACGGGCGAGGGACTCCAGCAGGTGGAGCGCTTCTCCGTCAAGTACCGGATCATGCACGTGCTGCTGGTGCTGTCCTTCTTTACGCTCGTGCTGACCGGGTTCCCCCTGAAGTATGCGGGCACGGAGTGGGCGGAGACGCTCACCCGACTCTGGGGTGGGGCGCATGTGGCAGGGCTTTTACACCGCAGTGCGGCCTTCCTGCTGATCGTCGGGATGGCCTATGTCACGTTGGAATCCCTCCGGTTCCTCTTCCCCAGGGGCGAGGGTAAGAGGGGGTGGTTCGGCCGTCTGATCGGCCCCGACTCGCTCTTCCCGAACCTGAAGGACCTCCAGGACATCAAGGGGATGGTCCGGTGGTACTTCAACAAGGGCGAGGCGCCGAAATTCGACCGCTGGACCTACTGGGAGAAGTTCGACTTCCTGGCCGTCTTCTGGGGCATGTTTGCCATCGGCGGTTCGGGGATCCTTCTCTGGAAGCCCGAGTGGTCCTCCTACCTCGTGCCCGGGTGGGTCCTGAACATCGCCGCCCTGGTGCACTCCGAGGAGGCCCTGCTGGCGGCCCTGTTCATCTTCACGATCCATTTCTTCAACACGCACTTCATTCCCAACAAGTTCCCCATGGATCGGCTCATCTTCACGGGGACCTACCGGGTCGAGGAGTTGAAGGAGCAGCGTCCCCTGGAGTACGAGCGCCTGGTGGCGGAGGGGCGGCTCGAGTCCATGAAGCGCGAGCACCCGAGCATCCCCATCAAGCTTATTTCGGCCACCTTCGGCCTGGGGAGCCTCCTGCTGGGGCTCTTCCTGACGGTGCTCATTTTGTGGTCGATTCTCTTCGGGTAGGGGGAGAAGTGGGATGAAAATAGGTCCCTGCGCCGTTGGAACGGAGGGCGAGTTGGAGTCGTGGCTGTGGGTGGTCTCCGCGCTGGTCTGTCTCCAATGCCCCTGGGTGAATGACGTGGACAGCCTGCACAGTTTCAACGTTTGAAGGCACGCGGGTCCGGGAAGAAGTGAACAGGGCATAAAAGGAGGGAGTCATGCCTGGCCAGATAAAATTTGTTATCACCCTGATGACAGCCGCTGTCCTGCTGTGCTCGGCAGCATCGATTCCGGCTCAGGAGCCCCTCCCGAAGCCGGATCTGGTCATGGAAAAGATCTTCCTGAATCCCTCCGGGAACATTGTCGTGGAAATCCGGAATGCGGGTCCGGGATTATTGCCCGACAAGGCCTGGACGGTCGTGCCGGAGCAAGCGTCGGCGGCCTGCTTTGTCATCATGATCGGTGTTGAGTTCGTTGACTACGCGACCCTCTGGGCCGCAGACCCCAACCGGTCCCTCCGGAATCCAGGCGGTTCGATCACATACACCAGCACCATTCACATTCAGGAGCCCACCCGCGTCAGGGCGTTTGTCGACCCAACGGAGCAGATCGAGGAGGCAAGAGAAAACAACAACATCAAAGAAGTCCTTCTAAAACCATAGCAACGCTTCACCATTTCCCTTTAAATCGGACCACGATCCCCTTGCTGTTTTCCGGATAATTCACGCATGAAGCCTACTTTTGAAACGGGGTTGGCAGCATTCTCCACAAAATGATCATCACCCCGACAGATCCGGTTTTCCAACTGAGGCAGCCTGCGCGGCAGGGCTCATGAAACCGGCTCAAGACGAGCGGAACCCGTCTCTTCGCACAAGTTTATCGCTGGTGTGAAACCCAACGGATCCTGCCCGTCAGCCAGTTCGGGATGCCGATCTTGTCTTTTGCGGCATGATAGTAATAGGCGCTGCCCCGGAAGGGATCGAAGATCTGCACAAGGGGGAACTCTATGACCTTCGTGTTTTGAAGTGGGAGGCCGTTGAGCACGGCGGTGTTTTTCACGATCTCCCAGCAGGCGGCGGCGTTGACCATGGAAATGAAGATCTTGCAGTTGCGCGGGGGGATATCACCGCGCTGGACTTTTTCAAGTGTCTCCGGGTAGAGTCTCTCGACGCGCCCGGGGAACATGTAGAGTCGCATGAACCCGGGCAGGATGGCCCGGTAGTCGATCTCGCGTGCGTCGGTGCCCTCGGTCCCCAAGCCGCCGATGCTCTCCAGCGAAATGCGACCCTTGTGGGTGAAGGTGCTCACGACCCAGCAGTTCGACGTGCCGGGGCCCACGACCATTCGCTTACGAAGGCGGTGACAGACCCGTGAGATCAGGAAGTTGGCCTCGATATCCGTCATCCCGAGGGCAACGATATCCACTTCCGAGATGACATCCTCAACCCAGGCCTCGTCGTTTTTCGTCACCCTCCGGTAGTGAACGGTCACGTCGCAGGCGGGATTGAGTTTCTGAAGGTATTCCTTCCAGGCCTCGGTTTTTGCCTTGCCGATGGAGTCGGGCATGAAGGGCAGGCGGTTGAGGTTGGTGGCCTCGACGACGTCAAAGTCGATGATGACAAAACGCTGGAAACCCGTCCGGACGAGGAAATCGAGGACGGCGCCGTTTCCCCCGGCCCCGGCCACGAGGACTCGCGTCCGGCCCATCGCCTCGATGATCTCATCGGTGAAATTACCGATGCCCCGCTGACGGTCGACGATCTGATCCCACATCGGTCAGGCTCCTTTCGATGGGCCGATCACCCCGCTTTTCGATAGTCCTCCTCGAGAACGGCGATGACGTCGTGGCCGGCACTGGCTAGAATGTTCGTCTTTTCCGTGCCGAAGTAGTACAGCTCCTCCCTGCTCATGGGCACTCTGCTGTGGCGTAACCACTCCAGAATGGCCGGCTCGTCCTCGTTCTGAAAGAACCAGCGGTAGAGGTTCCGTCTGCCTCGCGCCCGGGCGTAGCGCTCCTTGTAACGTTCTTTCATGGTCTCGAGATTGAGGTGGGCGTAACAGACCTGTTGCCCCGTCTTCGGACTGAGGCGTGGCGCCCGAGAGACCTCGTCAAACAGCAGGATGCGGGCGTAGAAATCCGAGTGGTGGGCCATGACGGAAGCCACGATGTCGGTTCTCTTCAGCAGGTGCAGACTCGCCAGGTGGGCCAGCCGGTAAAGGTGCATCGCCAGCTCGGGAGGAATGCCCCATGACTCTTCCGTCACCACGAGCGAAGAGACTTCGCAGAGGCGCCGCCCGGTCTCGCGGAGATCAGCCAGCGGCTCCGGGAAGATGTGGTCCGTCGGCAGCCCCAACCGCGTGTCAGGGATCAGCGCGACCGATCCCGCTTGCCTTCCTTCCTTTTCGGCCAGGAAGATCACCGTCTCCGGGTGAAGATGGTGGATCGTGCACCACAGGCCGCTTTCACGCCCAAGCCGCAGCTCGTATCCTTCACGCACGTAAGCATCGTAGACGAGCCGGAAAGCCTTTTCCCGAAGCTCTCTCGTGGCGGCAACAAGGATCCGCCACTCCCGGCTCGGCCCGAATCGATATTCAAACAGACGCATCGAATTGTCGTTCATGATAGCCCGGGAAACTTCTAAAACCCTCCCAGTCAAGGGCGGGTCGAGTGGGTCATGTCTATATTCTCGGCATGACCGCTTCATGATGAAGTATACGATTTACAAAGGTTAAATGCAAGGCTGACGGGGTCAGGCTTGACATTTTGACATTTGACGAGGCTATCGCCGGTGTTGAGTTTTGAATTGTGACCCCCGAAGCCCCCGGTCATTGAACCCGTTTCGAGGCCCTGTTCAGGGGCAGATAGACCCCGCATGTCGGTGCGGGGTTTTTCTGCGAAATGCTTTGACTTGAAGCGCCTTC